>Ga0207773_100014_pt1 | contig 202721 bp, 196 predicted proteins | sample TtaePargueraPR_2_FD_187281 | JGI IMG/M metagenome (GOLD analysis project Ga0207773, IMG submission 187281) | Aerobic enrichment media microbial communities from Bioluminiscent Bay, La Parguera, Puerto Rico - Tt and M1 (3) (SPAdes) | ecosystem: Environmental > Aquatic > Marine > Unclassified ... | reverse complement strand
TCGTCATCGCCACCGGCTCCCGCCCGGCGGCGCCGCCGATCCCCGGCCTCGCCGGGACGCCCCACCTCACCAACGAGACGCTGTTCGACAACCGCGAGCGGCCGGACCACCTGCTGGTCATCGGCGGCGGGCCGATCGGCGTGGAAATGGCGCAGGCCCATCGCCGGCTGGGCGCGCGGGTGACGGTCCTGGAGGCCGCCAGCCTGCTGGGCCGCGACGACCCCGAACTCGCCGCCATCCTGCGCGCCCGGCTGGAGCGGGAGGGCGTGAGCCTGCGCGACGGCGTCGCCATCGAACGGGTCTCGGGCAAGGCCGGCGCGATCACGCTGACGCTGGCGGGCGGGGAGCGCCTCGAGGGCAGCCACCTGCTGGTCGCCGCGGGGCGCCAGCCGGTGACCGACGGTCTCGACCTGGAGGCGGCGGGGGTCGCGGTCACGAACCGCGGCGTCGACGTCGACCGACGCCTGCGCAGCCGCACCAATGCGCGCGTCTTCGCCGTCGGCGACGTGGCCGGCGGGCCGCAATTCACTCATGTCGCCGGCTACCACGCCGGCATCGTCATCCAGAACGCCCTGTTCCGGCTGCCCGCGAAGGTCTCCTACGACGCCATCCCGGCCGTCACCTATTGCGATCCCGAGCTGGCCCAGGTCGGCCTGACGGAGTCGGCGGCCCGCGAGCGTTTCGGCGCCGACGGCGTCCAGGTCCTGCGCTGGTCCTTCGCGGATAACGACCGGGCCCAGGCCGAACGCCGCACCGAAGGCCTGATCAAGGTGGTGACCCGGCGGGGCGGCCGCGTCGTCGGCGCCGGCATCGTCGGCCGCGACGCCGGCAATCTGCTGCAGCCTTGGATATTCGCCGTCTCCGGCAAGCTCAAGCTGCAGGCGATCGCGCGCCACGTGGCGCCCTACCCGACGCTGGGCGAGGTATCCAAGCGGGCGGCCGGCGCCTATTACGCGCCCAGGCTGTTCAGCGGGCGAACCCGCTGGATCGTCCGCCTGCTGGCGAAGCTGGGATAGACTCACCCGGATCCACGCCGACGAGCCGAAGGAAGGCGTCGACACTCACCACATTGGCGAGCCGGCGTCGGTGCCGCCGGAAGAAGCGGAAGCGCCGAGGATGGTCGGCCAGGCGGCACCAGCGCGACCGGAGATAGCGCCCGTAGAGCGTGTCGGCGTGCCCGCCATCCCGGATCGTGGCCAGCGCCGCCGCCAGGCCGTCGTCGGACCGCGCCGGACCCGGCTTGGCGATGATGCCGCAGCCGTAGTCCACGTCGACGGTGACGAAGGGATCGGCGCGCGACCAGGCGAAGTCGACGAAGGCCCGGTAGGTTTCCCCGCACCAGGGACCGCCGACATAGCCGGGCGACACCAGGGACGGCTGGTCGGGCAGGCAGTCGTGCACCACGATGGCACCACCGGGCCGGAGGCGCCGCCACACCTCCGCGATGTCGCGCAGCGACTGGGCATGGGTGTGGAACGGATCGACGAGCGCGATGTCGATGGCGCCTGCCCTGGCATCGAGGGCTGCCAGCGGTGCGGCGATGTCAAGCCCGTCCGTCGACCAGTCGGCCTGTTGCTCGAGGTCGGCCGGCCGGTGGTGACCGGTCGCGTCCCGGCCATACTCGATCCGGAACGCCTCGGTCAGCCAGGCCCGGTCCAGATGGTGGTTGAGCAGGCCGGTGGTCGGCGTCGAAAGTTCGAGGAAGCGGCGATAGCCGAAGCGGCGCGCCAGCAGGTTGACGATGACCATCTTGTCGAGCGCGGGCCGCGCTCCCTCCGGCCCGGCCGGCTCACGCAGCGGCGCCATCGACGGCACGCCCGCCGTAGAGCCAGGCGATGGCGTCGTAGAGCTGATCGGTCGTCTTGGACTTGATCATGCTGTCGCGGACCGCCGCGTGAGCCCCGGCCGGGTGATAGACATGCTCGCCCAGGAAGCGGGAGACGAGCTGGACCCGGGCGGTGCGCACCACGCGCGCCTGGCGATAGGCCTCGAAGGCGCGCTCCACGTCGCCGCCATGGGCGTCCATCATGTGGGCGAGCGCGACCGCGTCCTCCATCGCCATGCAGGCGCCCTGGGCGGCGTATTGTAGCATCGGGTGGGCGGCGTCGCCCAACACCGCCACCCGGCCGTCCACCCAGTTCTCCACCGGGTCGCGGTCGCACAGCACCCAGAGCTTCCAGTCGTTGCCGTGCTCGATGATCGAGCGCACGCGGGGATGGGTGTGGGCGAATCCGCGCGCCACCTCCGCCTTATCCACCGGCTGTCCGGCGACCGGCTCCGGCGCGTCGTTGTGATAGGTGACGACCAGGTTGAACAGCTTCCAGCCCGACAGCGGATAGTGGACCGCGTGGCATTTCGGGCCGGCCCATAGCGTCGCCGCGTTCCAGCGCAGGTCCTCGGGCATCTGCTCGGTCGGGATGACGGATCGGTAGGTGGTGTGGCCGGAGACCCGGGGCGCGCCGTCGCCCACCACCCTGCCGCGCACCCGTGACCAGAGGCCGTCGGCTCCGACCAGGGCGCGCCCGGTCACGCGGTCGCCGGTGGCCAGGGTGACGGTCACCGACGCGCCGTCCTGGTCGTAGTCGGAGACTTCCGAGGCGGGCCGGAGATCGACGATGTCGCTCGCCCGGCAGGCGTCGAGCAGCACCTTGTGCAGGTCGCCGCGATGCACCACCGCATAGGGATTGCCGAAGCGCTCCCGGAACGGGCCGTCGAGCGGGATGTGGGTGATCTCCTCGCCCCTGACCGCGTCCATCAGGCGCAGGGCCTCGATATAGACCGCGGTGCGCCGCGCCTCCCGGCCGACGCCAAGGTAGTCGAAGGCGTGGAAGGCGTTGGGGCCGAGTTGGATCCCGGCGCCGATCTCGCCGAAGGCACGGGCCTTCTCGAAGACGATCGCCGGAATGCCGTAACGCGACAGGCCGAGCGCCGTGGCCAGCCCGCCGATGCCGCCGCCGGCGATGAGGATCGGTTGCTCGGTCATCGGGGGCGGGCTCCGTCGGCTGGCGTGGGGTCGCCGTCCAACGGTCAACGGGCCGCTGGCCGGGACCCGGTTCTACACAAGGTCCCGGCCCGCGGTCCAGTGAGACGGCCGCCGGATGTGCCGTCGTCTACTGGAACGCCTCCTGCCAGTTGCGGCCGGACGGACCGTAGAGGCGGATGGTGTTGACCACCGCCAGTCCCTGCATCAGCCCGTTGGGCACCGTCAGGTTCAGCGTGAAGGGCAGCTGGCCGACAAGGCCGGTCGGCGTGTAGGTGCCCTGCATCGCCTGCGCCTGATAGCTCTCGAAGCGCCAGCCGGGCGCCAGTTGGCGATTGGCGAAGAAGGTGGCGGTGCAGGTCACCTGCTGACCCAGAAGCGCCGGGTTCGGCATCAGGATGACCTGGTTGCCGGCCTGAATGCAGGCGGTCGGTCCGCTGACCTGGGTGGAGAACCCCCAGCCCCGCTGCTGGGCGTAGCCGATCGCCTGGGCCGCCGGCACGTCGTAGCGCGTCTCGGTCGCCGGCGGCTGCTGGTTGCCGGGATTGCCGAGGCAGTAGCGCCGCCCGTCGTTGAGCTGGCCGGCCTCGACCGTGCCCGGCAGGCAGACGCACTGGCCACTCGCCGGATCGGGCTGGGTCGACTGGTGGCAGTTGAACCGGCAGACCGGCGGGTTCACCGAGGTGTCCAGGAACTGGTAGGTCGGGTTGCATTCCGGCGGCGGCGGCGGCGGCGGATCGTCCTGCGGCGGCGGTGGCGGCGGGGCGCCGGCGACCGGCATGGCCGAGGACATCAGGTCACCCGGAAAGGTGCCCGGCGGGTAGCCCGGGACGTTGGCGATGTCCGGGTAGTCGCCCGGCCCCAGCGTCACGCTCGGCCGGTCCGGCGGAGCGCCGTAATTGGCGTCACGATAGAGCGTCCAGGTGCCATTGAGCACCCGCACCGACTCCGTGTCGTTGTCGAAATCGATGTTGTCGAAGTTTGGCTCCGCAGCGGTGAGCAGCCGGCCGGAACCGTTGAAATTGGTGTTGTCGAAGAGGATGACCGCGGGTGGCGGCGTGCCGGGCGTCTGCTGGGTCAGCTGCACGGAGGACATGCGGTCGTCCGGGAACTGGCCCCCGGACGCATCCTCGACGCTCCAGCAGGTGGTCGGACTGGGGCCGAGGGAGAAGGGCGGTCCGTTGCCCGTGCCGTACCCGGCATCGCGGTAGAAGCTCCAGGTGCCGCTGATCACCCGGACAGAGTCGACCTCGTTGTCGAAGTCGATGATGTCGAAATCCTGGAGCGAGTCGATCAGGGCGCGGTATTCGCCGGTGCAGTTGTCGTCGTCGTAGAGATAGACCTCCGACGCGGTTTGCGCGCCTGCCGGCAGGGTCGACAAGCCTTGGATGGCGGCCGCCGCCGCGAGCGCGAGCCATCCTCGGTTCCGCCTTGATCTCGGCATCGTCCCCTCCTCTCGCTCCGTCTGGCATCTGCTCCTTGTTGACTGGGGTTTATTATGAAAATTCTTCAACCGGTCGACGAGTCAATCCGCCGGCCATCTACGACTTTCGCACACCCTCCCCGGCGATGGCGCGGGCGGCATGGGTCGGGGAGCATTGGTGGGGCATGATCTTGACTGATCGATAAATAAAGATAGGATCGTTGCCGTTACGGCCTCGCTCAACGAAGGCCGGCGTCAGGGACAGGAACGGGACGGCCCGAGGGGAGACGATGCCGCCGCAGACCGGCGAGAGCACGCGCAACGCAATTCTGGACGCGGCCGAGGCGGTGTTCGCCCGGCACGGCTATGACGGCGCCTCCCTGCGCGCCATCGCCGGCCGCGCCGGCGTCAACCAGCCGCTGATCCACTACCATTTCGACAGCAAGGACGGCCTGTTCCGGGCCGTGTTCCGGCGCCGCGCCGGCGCCATCAACCGGCAGCGCGAGATCCGCCTGGAGGCGTTGCGCCGCGCCGCAAATTCGCCGGCCCTCGAGGACGTGGTCGAGGCACTGCTGCGGCCGACGGTCGAACTCGGACATGACAACCGGCGGGGCGGCCGCCACTACGCCCAACTCGTCGTCACCATGGCCAACGCGCCGGACGAGCGCTCCAAGTCGCTGATCGCCGAGAACTACAACGCCATCGCCCGCACCTTCATCACCGCCTTCCGGGACTGCCTGCCGGGCCTGACGCCGGCCGACGCGGTGTGGGGCTATCTGCACGCCATCTCGATCGCGCTGACGCTGATGGCGCCGACCGGTCGCGCCGGCGACCTGACGGACGGCAGCGAGGCCGAGCGGGCCGACGACAGCGACATCGAGGCGGTGCTGGAGCGCACCATACCCTTCATCTGCGCCGGGCTGCGCGCCCTGGCGGACCGTACCAGCGCCGGCCGCGCCGGCGACGCCCCGTCCCCCGTCGCCCAGACGGTCGCGGGAAAGCGAAGACGCGCCTGACAGGGCCGTCACCAACGAGGAGGAGAAGACCCGACATGAAGCGCCCGATCCTTGCCCCCACCCTGGCCGTTCCCCTGGCCGCCGCCCTCACCAGCCTGGCCCTGCCGACGGCGGCTGCGGCGGAGACCATCACCATCAACGTGGTCAACGGCCATCCGCCCATCTTCCTGTGGGTGAAGCATCTCAGCGAGACGCTGATCCCGACCGTCGACGCGGCGCTGGAGGGCACCGACTACGAGATCGAGTGGAACGAGTATTATGGCGGCGAGCTGGCCGCCGTCGGCGGTGAGCTGGAAGCGCTGGAAGACGGTCTTGCGGATATCGGCGTGGTGCCGACCGTCTTCGAGCCGTCCGCCCTGCCGCTGCAGAACGTTACCTACGTGACGCCCTTCGGCTCGCCCTCGCCGGAGCTGGTGCTCCAGGTCATCGACGATCTGCACGAGACGGTGCCGGGTATGGTCGAGAGCTGGGAAACCTATGGCCTCGAATATCTCGGCGGCGGCTTCGCGCTCGACAACTACCTCTTGATGACCAGCTTCCCGGTCGAGAGCCTGGCCGATCTCGAGGGCCGGCGCATCGGCGCGCCGGGACCGGCCGTCAACTGGCTGGAGGGCACCGGCGCGGTCGGCGTCTCCGGCAATCTGACGACCTACTACAACGACATCCAGACCGGCGTGTTCGAGGGCGTGATCGTGTTCCCGACCGCCGCCGCGCCAGCCCGTCTGTTCGAGGTGGCGCCCTACGTCACCATCACCAACTTCGGCGCCCAGTACGCCGGGTCGGTGGTCGCCAACCAGGCCTGGCTGGAGGGCCAGCCAACCGAGGTGCAGGACGCGCTGCGCGCCGGTGCCGCGGCCTACACGCAGGCTTATATCGCCGAGCAGACCCAGCGGGTCGACGGCGCCATGCAGGCCATGGTCGATGGCGGCGCAACGGTGACGGAACTGGCCGCCGATCAGCAGGCGGCCTGGGCCGCCGCCCTGCCCAACGTGCCGCAGGAATGGGCCGCCAATGCCGAGAGCCAGGGCCTGCCCGGCAGCGAGGTGCTGTCGGCCTATATGGACGCCCTGCGCGCCGCCGGCGTCGACCTGCCGCGCGACTGGGACCAGGAATAGGCCGCGAGCGCCGGCCGCCTGAGGGAACCGGCGACAATGCCCGGCATGCCCGACATCGCCACGGGATGGCGTCCGCTGGACCGGCTAGTCCGGTTCGTGGACGCCATCACCTCGGGCATGAACGCCATCGGCACGGCCTGGATCCTGGCGCTGATGCTGCTGATCAACGCCGACGTCATCGGCCGTGGCGCTTTCGGTTCGCCGATCAGCGGCGTGCCGGAGATGGTCGCCCTGTCGATCATGGGCATCGTCTTCCTGCAGCTCGCCAACACCCTGCGCTCGGGCAAGCTGACGCGCTCCGACGCCCTGCTCGACCTCGCCCGGGCGAGGGCGCCCAGGCTCGCCCAGGCGATCGACGCCGTCTTCCATCTGCTGGGGGCGGTGCTGGTCTGGGTGGTGCTGTCGAGCTTCTTTCCGCGCCTGGTGCGCTCCTGGGAGCGTGACGAGTTCGTCGGTGCGGTCGGCAACTTCACCGCGCCCACCTGGCCGATCAACGCCATCGTCGTGCTGGGCGCCGCCGCCATGCTGGTCACCTTCGCGCTGAAGGCGCTCTGCCTCGCCCTGCTCGCCGCACGGGGCACGACCGGGGCCGGCCGGGGAGAGGCTTCGTGACCGGGCTGGAGATCGGCGCCCTCTCGCTGGTCGCCATGGTGGTGCTGGTCTATGCCGGGTTGCACGTGCCCATCGCCCTGGCGCTGGTCAGCTTCGTCGGTGTCTGGATCCTGCGCGACAGCGCGGTGATGTCCGGCCGCCTGATGGCCCTGGCGACGGAAGAGAGCATTTCCTCCTACCTGTTCGGCGTGGTGCCGCTGTTCGTGCTGATGGGGCTGGTGGTCAGCGAGGCGGATATCGGCCGCGACACCTTCGACGTCGCCAACCGTGCCTTCCGCCGCATCAAGGGCGGGCTGGGCATGGCGACGGTGGGGGCAAACGCGGTCTTCGCCGCGGTCACAGGCATCTCCATCGCTTCCGCCGCCGTCTTCGCCCGCGTGGCGGTGCCGGAGATGCTGAGGGTCGGCCACAAGCCGCGCTTCGCCGTCGGCGTGGTCGCCGGCTCCTCGGTGCTGGGCATGCTGATCCCGCCCTCGCTGCTGCTGATCCTCTTCGCCGTCCTCTCCGAACAGTCGGTCGGGGCCCTGTTCATCGCCGGCATCCTGCCCGGCATCACCCTCGCCATCGCCTTCTGCCTGGCGATCTGGCTGATGGCGCACCGCTTCAAGGGCTTCGTCGGCGAGGCCCGACCGGACGCCGAAACCATGGCCGGCGGCGGCCTGGAGATCGGCTCCAAGCTGCTGCCCCTGCTCGCCCTGGTGGCGCTGGTGCTGGGCGGCATCTATGGCGGCTGGTTCACGCCGACGGAGGCGGGGGCGGTCGGCGCGCTCGGCGCCATCCTGATCGCCGCGGTGAAGCGCCGCCTGCCGCTGCGCAGCCTGTGGAAGGTCACCATCGAGACCGGGCACATCACCGCCTCGATCTGCTTCCTGATCATCGCCGCGACCATGTACAGCCGGATGCTGTCGTTGAGCGGCCTGCCGGAATATCTCGCCGGCTGGATCGTCGCCGCGGATATCGGCCTCTATGGCACCCTGGCGGTCTACGTCCTGATCATCATCGCCATGGGGACCATCCTCGACTCGTCCTCCATCATGCTGATCGTGCTGCCGCTGGTACTGCCGGTGGCGATCGAGCTCGGCATCGACCTCGTCTGGTTCGGCATCATCACCGTGCTGGCGGTGGAGATCGGGCTGCTGACCCCGCCGCTCGGCCTCTCGGTCTACGTCATCAAGGGCACGCTGGCAGAGCAGGACATCAGCCTCGGCGACATCTTCAAGGGCGCCGCGCCCTTCGCCCTGATCATGCTGCTGGTGCTGATCCTGGTCATCGCCGTGCCCGGCCTCAGCCTCTGGCTTCTCTGACCCCGCCGCCTCGGAGACACCCGCAACCATGGCCCGCCAGTTCATCGACATCTCGGTTCCGCTGGAAGCCGACATCGCCTCCGATCCGCCCGGCTACACGCCCGAGATCGAGTACCAGGCGCACAAGCAGACGGCGACGCAGGTGACGGGCTTCTTCCCCGGCCTCGTGGTCGAGGACCTGCCGGGCGGCGAGGGCTGGGCCATCGAGTGGCTGCGGCTGACCACCCATACCGGCACCCATCTCGACGCTCCCTATCACCACCACAGCACCATGAACCGGCGGCTGAACGGCGGCGAGCCGGCCTGGACCATCGACCAGGTGCCGCTGGAGTGGTGCTTCAACCCGGGCGTGAAGCTGGATTTCCGGCACATGGAGGACGGCTATGTCGCCACCGCCGCCGATGTCGAGGCGGAGCTGAAGCGCATCGGCCACGAGCTGCGGCCGCTCGACATCGTCGTCGTCAACACCGCGGCGGGTGCCGCCTATGGCCGGGAGGACTACGTGCTGAAGGGCTGCGGCATGGGCCGGGAGGCCACGCTCTACCTGCTGGAGCGCGGCGTGCGCGTCACCGGCACCGACGCCTGGAGCTGGGACGCCCCCTTCGCCCTGACCCGCCTGAAATACGCCGAGACCCGCGATGCCGGCCTGATCTGGGAGGGCCATCGCGCCAGCATGGAGATCGGCTACTGCCACATCGAGAAGCTGAGCAATCTGGAGGCGCTGCCGGCGACCGGTTTCACCGTCTCCTGCTTCCCCTTCAAGATCAAGAACGGCTCGGCCGGTTTCACCCGCGCCGTGGCCATCATCGACGCCTGAGCACCCGGAGGAAGGTCCATGGCCCGCGAGGCCCGCAAGGTCATCATCACCTGCGCCGTCACCGGCGGCATCCACACGCCGACCATGTCGGACGCCCTGCCCTACACGCCCGACGACATCGCCACCCAGTCGATCGACGCGGCGGAGGCCGGCGCCTCCATCCTGCATCTGCATGCCCGCGATCCGGAGACCGGCAAGCCGACGCCGGACCCGGACGTCTTCATGAAGTTCCTGCCGCGCATCAAGCAGGCGACAGATTCCGTGGTCAACATCACCACCGGCGGCGGTCTCGGCATGACGCTGGACCAGCGCCTGGCCGCGCCACTGCGGGCCTCGCCGGAGATGTGCTCGCTCAACATGGGCTCGATGAATTTCGGCATCTGGCCGATGGCGGCGAAGTACAAGGAGTGGAAGTTCGACTGGGAGAAGCCCTATCTGGAGGGCACCGACGACTTCATCTTCCGCAACACCTTCCGCGACATCGCCAACGTGCTGAAGCTGCTGGGCGAGGACCACGGCACCCGCTTCGAGTTCGAGTGCTACGACGTGGGCCATCTCTACAATCTCGCCTATTTCGTCGACCGGGGGATGGTCAAGCCGCCTTTCCTGATCCAGACCATCTTCGGCATTCTCGGCGGCATCGGTGCCGACCCCGACAACGTCACCTTCATGCGCCAGACCGCCAACAAGCTGTTCGGCGAGGAGAACTACGTCTGGTCGGTGCTGGCCGCCGGCCGCCATCAGATGCCGCTGCTGACCCAGGCGCTGGTCATGGGCGGCAATGTCCGGGTCGGCCTTGAGGACAGCCTCTATCTCGGCCCCGGCCGCATGGCCCGCGACAATGCCGAGCAGGTCAGGAAGATCCGCACCATCATCGAAACCCTCGACCTCGCCGTCGCCAGCCCCACCGAGGCCCGCTCGATGCTGGCGCTCAAGGGCGGCGACCGGGTGAGCTTCTAGGCGTGGTCGCACCGGCCTATCAGCCGTCGTCCCGGCCGAGCGTCAGCGAGAGCCGGGACCTCGCGCGGCCGGGCTGTGGCGGTGGTGGTGAAGACCGGCCCGGGGTTCCGCATCTCCGCTTCGCTGCGTGCGGAACGACGACTGGTATTTCCCCTTAACCCCCTCCCAGAGTGAGCCCTGACCCATGAGCAATCCCCTGGACGGCTTCACCGTGGACCGCGCGGCGATCGGCTATGTCGGCCGCGACCTGCAGCGCCCGGAATGCATCCTGGCCGAGCGTGACGGCTCGCTGTGGGCGGCCGACGCGCGCGGCGGCGTGGTGCACATCCGCCCCGACGGCAGCCAGGAACTGGTCACCCAGTCGCTGGCCTCGGACTTCGCGGCCGCCGCCGACGACGCCAGGCGCTTCACCGAGGGCACGCTGCCCAACGGCCTCGCCTTCGCCGCCAATGGCGACATCGTGATCTCCAATTTCGGCACCGACTGCCTGGAGGTGATGGACCGCCGGACCGGCGAGACCCGCATTCTGGTCGACCGGATCGACGGCCGGCCGATCGGCAAGGTGAACTTCGTGCTGCGCGACTCGAAGAACCGGCTCTGGCTCACTGTCTCCACGACGATCAGGAACTGGATGGCGGCGATCAGCCCCAACATCGTCGACGGCTTCATCGCGCTTTTCGACGAGAAGGGCCTGCGCATCGTCGCCGACAACCTGCACTTCACCAACGAGATTCGCTTCGACGCGAAGGAGGAATGGCTCTACGCGGTGGAGACCTGCGGCCGCCACGTCACCCGGTTCCGCGTCGCTGCCGATGGCGGCCTGACCGACCGGGAGATCTTCGGGCCCTCGGACACCGGCGCCTTCATCGACGGCATCGCCTTCGACGCGCACGGCAATCTCTGGGGCACGCATGTGATGTGCGACCAGGTCTTCGCCATCACCCCGGATGGCGATCTGCGCATCCTGCTGGACGACGACAATCCCGGGCCGAGCCGGGCGCTCAAGGCCGCCTTCGACCGCGACGAGGCGACGCCGGAGCACATGCTGGCCTGCGGCGGCACCATCGCCCCCTGGTTCGCCAGCATCACCTTCGGCGGCCCGGACTTGCGGACGGTCTACATCGGCAGCCTGCGCGGCACCCGCATCCCCCACTTCCGCTCGCCCGTGCCGGGCATGCCTATGGTGCACTGGAACGAGCGGTAAGGACGGAGGGGACAGGCGGCCGGAGAAGACGGGCGGCCGGTCCCGGGTCTGCAGCGCATCACTGCGTGCTGCGCTGAGAACGGGACGACGAAAATAAATCGAATCAAATCAATGATTTGTCTCGTCCCGGGCGCGATGCGGCGCGAAGTGCCGCTTCGCAGACCCGGGACCGGCCGCTCCACTTCTCCAGCGCCAACGGTACGCAACCTCGGTTGGACAAGCGGGCGCTCACATCACTATCCTTCGGCTGGTAGAACCGACGGAACTCCTTCCAGACAACCCGCATCGCCAGGAGGACGCAGGCGCGCATGAACCTCGTCACCGATATCGCGCTGCCGCTCTCCCTCGCCTTCATCATGCTGACGATGGGGCTGGCGCTGAGCGTCCGGGATTTCAGGCCGGTGGCGACCGAGCCGCGGGCGGCCGCTATCGGCCTCGTCGCCCAGCTGGTGCTGCTGCCGCTGCTCGCCTTCGCGCTGGTCCTCGCCTGGGACGTGGCATGGGGCATGCCCCCGGCGCTCGCCGTCGGCTTCATGATCATCGCCGCCTGCCCGGGCGGGGTGATGTCGAACCTGCTCACCCATCTGGCGCGCGGCGACACGGCGCTGTCGATCAGCCTGACGGCGGTGTCGAGTCTCGCCTCGACGCTGACCATCCCGCTGATCGTCGCCGGCGCCATGGCCTGGTTTCTCGGCGCCGACGCGCCACCCCTGCCGATCGGCCAGACCATTGTCGGCATCTTCGCCATCGTCACCGTGCCGGTGGTGGTCGGCATGGCGGCGAGGGCGGCGGCGCCCGGCTGGACAGCGCGGGCGGAGCCGGTCTGCCGGCGCGTGGCGATGGTGCTGTTCGTCCTCATCGTCGTCGCCGCCGTGGTGACCGAGTGGCCGCTGCTGCGGCGGCATTTCGCCGATATCGGCCCGCCGGTGCTGCTGCTCAACCTCGCCTGCATGGCGATGGGGGCGACCCTGGCGCGGCTGGCCAGGCTGGGCCGCCGCCAGGCGATCGCCATCACCCTGGAGACCGGGCTGCAGAACGGCACGCTCGCCGTCCTCATCGCCGCCACCTTCCTGGGCGACGACCTGATGGTGGTGCCCGGCGGCGTCTATGCCCTGCTGATGTTCGTCAGCGCCGGCGCCTTCGTGTTGCACTCACTGCGGCGGCGCTGAGGGCGACTGGCGTTCTCGGCGCATCCGCCGCCGCGATCGCGGATCGCCGCTATCCGCGCCGTTCCAGCGCCCTCGCCAGCGTCTCGCCGGCTGCCCGGATGTGGGCATCCAGCAGGCTGACCGCCCGATCGCCATCTCCCGCCTCCACCGCCGCGAGGATGGCCCGGTGTTCCGCCTGGGACCGCGGCTGCCAGCCGAGATCCTGCCAGGCGGCGTGAAGGTAGCGGGCCGCGACGCGCTGCAGGTCGTCGACCGCCGCCAGCAGCCGGGGCATGGCTGCCGGCAGGCTGAGGGCGCGGTGAAAGCGCCGGTTGGCCGCCTCCCAGACGTCGATACGGTCGCTCGCCTCCCCCTCGACGATCGCCGCCTTCGCCTCGGCCAGCGCGGCGGCGGTCAGCGCCGGCATTGCCTGGCGCAACGCCAGCCCCTCGAGGGCGGCGCGCATCGCCGTGACCTCGCGCACATCGGCCGGGTCGAGGGGCGCCACCCGCACGCCGCGGCGCGGCAGGCTGACCAGCAGACCCTGGGCCTCCAGCTTGCGGAAGGCCTCGCGCACCGGCACATGGCTGGCGCCGAATTCGTGGGCCACATGGTCCTGGCGCACGGCCGCGCCGGGCGGCAGCGCGCCGGAGATGATGCGCCGAGCCAGCGCGTCGGCGATGCGGCCGGCGACCGACCGGTCGCCCGTCTGGTCGCCGGCGTCGTCGCTGGCCAGGTAGTCCGGAGACCGTTCGACAGCCGCCGTGCCGGCCCCCGTCATCGGCATTCGTCCGCCACCTTGCCTGGTCGTCCTGTTCATGATTTGATAGATTATCTATAATCTATGAGGTTTGTCATGCGCCATTTCCGTCCCGACCGACTGCAACACATCGCCGGCATCGGTGTCGACCGCATGGGCTCGCTCGCCGACGCGTCCGGCCGCGACTTCCTGCGGCTGGAAAACCTCGACGTCGACATCCCGCCCGATCCGGCGGCGATCGAACGCACGAAGGCGGCGGCGATACGCGACTCCGACAACAGCTACCTGCCCTTCATCGGTCAGCGGCACCTGCGCGACGTGGCCGCCGCCCATGTCGCCCATCTCTCCGGCGTTCCCTATTCGGGGGAGCGCAACTGCGTGATCTCGGCCGGCGGCCTCTCCGGCATCCTCAACGTGCTGCTGGCGACGGTGGAGGTCGGCGACGGCGTCATCGTCACCGACCCGACCTATGCCGGACTGATCAACCGCGTGCGCCTGGCCGGCGGCGTGCCGCGTTTCGTTCCCTTCATCTTCACGCCAGGTGGGGCGTGGCGGCTCGACCGGGAAGCGATGGCGCGCATGGCGGCCAGCGACGGTGCGCGCGCCATGTTGCTGATGTCCCCGTCGATGCCGACCGGCGGCGTCTTCGACGGCGAGGACTGGGCCCTGATCGCCGAGCTCTGCGTGCGCCATGACCTGCTGCTGATCCTGGACAGCGCGATGGAAAGGCTGGTCTTCGACGGCCGGGCGGTGATCCATCCGGCCGGTCTGCCCGGCATGGCCGAACGCACCATCACCGTCGGTTCCTCGGCCAAGGAACTGCGCATGATCGGCTGGCGGGTCGGCTGGGTGGTGGCGCCGGAAGCGTTCATCCCCGACCTGGTCGCGGTATCGCTGGCCAATGTCGTGGTGCCCGTCGGCATCGCCCAGGACGCGGTCGCCATCGCGCTCGAACGCTCATCCGAGACGCTTCCCGCCTATGTGGCGGAACTGCAGGCACGGCGCGACCTGATCATGGCGGAATGCGCCGGCCTGCCCATGGGGTTGCCGGCCGGCGGCTGGTCGATGCTGCTGCGGGTCGACGAGTTCGGCATCGACGGCGCCACGATGTCCGAACGCCTGCTCGACCAGGGCATCTGCGCCACGCCGATGGCCGGCTGGGGCGAGATCCACGGCGCCCAGTATATCCGCTTCGTCTTCGCCAACGAGCCGGTGTCGCGCCTCCGGGGCCTGGGCGGCCGCGTGCGTGCCGCCTTGCGTCTCTAGTCGGCAAGGAAGGACGGGTCCATGCCCACCCAGCCCGCCTGGCGGCGCGCGCGCCGTTTCCTCGACGCCGCGCCGGTGTGCGACGGCCTGCTCCCCTGGGTTCGGGAACTGCTGCCGCCGGGTGCCCGCCTCGTGAATCAGCTTGCCCGCTTCCGGGCGGCCGGTATCGACCACGTCTCGCTGACCGCCGCCATCGGCCGGGACGATGCGCGCATGGCGATGACGCGCCTGGGCTGGCTGCGCAGGGAGATTGCCGAATGCGGCGAGGCCGTCGTCATCGCCCATGACGCGCCGGCGATCGAGGCGGCGCGGCAGGCGGGGCGCCTGTCCGTCTCCTTTCACTTCCAGACCGCCACGCCCTTCGCCGACGATCTCGACCTCGTCGACGCCTTTCTCGCCGCCGGCGTGCGGCGGGCCCTCCTCGCCTACAACACCGCCAATCTCTTCGCCGACGGGTCACACGAGCCGCGCAATGCCGGGCTCTCGCAAGCCGGGCGGGCGCTCATCCGCCGCATGGACGAAGCCGGCATGACCGTCGATCTCAGCCATTGCGGCGAGCGCAGCGCGCTCGATGCGCTCGAGGCCGGACTCTCCCGGCCGCCGATCTTCTCCCACTCTAACGCCCGCGCCCTTTTCGACCACGAACGCAGCCTCCGCGATCCCGTGATCCGGGCGATTGGCGCGGTGGGCGGCTACGTCGGGGTCAGCGGGGTCGGGTTCTTCCTCGGCGACGCCGCTACCGACCTGCCCCGCGCCGTGGCGGCCCATGCCGCCCACATGGCGGAACTGGCCGGTGTGGAGGCTGTCGGTCTCGGCCTCGACTACATGTACCTGACCGGCAGCGACTATGCCTTCTTGGAGGCGGAACGGGCGCGCTGGCCCAAGGGCTATCCCGACCCGCCTTGGCGCTTTCTCGAACCCGAGGAGATGGGCGACCTCGTCGGCGCGCTCGAGGAGGCCGGATTCGACGAGATGGGGCTTGCCGGGATTCTCGGCCGGAACTACCTCGCCCGCGCCGTCGCCCCGGCCAGCCAGTCGCCGAGCAGACGGCCGGTCTCCGCCGCCGATTCCCGGTCGTAGACGCCGGGCGTGACCATCGTCTCCGCTCCGGCGATCAGCCCGGCCACCCGCTCCAGCTTCTCCCGCTGGGAGTTGCTTGCTCCCGCCGTCACCAAGGTGCGGCAGCCGACAAGGGGGAAGCGGGCTTCCTTGTCGTGGCGGAAGGCGGCGGCATAGAGCTTGGCGAAGTGGTCGAGGCCCTTGATGACCTCCAGCACCTTGGCGTCGAGGTCGTCGAGAGGCGGCAGGCCGACCGCGCGGGCATGCGCCGCATCGGTCTTGAACCAGGGCCAGAACAGGTAGGTATCGCGCACGTAATTCCAGCACTGAACCAGGTGCAGGCCGTGCGGGTGGCGCCGGATCGCCGGCAGGTAGCTGGTCAGCATCTCCTCGGCCTCGGCGGGGCTGTAGAGACCCACGGAATCGAGGATCAGCGCCTCCACCAGGTCCGGCCGGGCGATCGCCACCTCCGCCGCCACGCTGGCGCCGGCGTGGAAGCCGTAGAGCGCGGCCCGCCGGTGACCGAGCGTGTCGAGCGCCCGGACCACCGCGTCGGCATAGCCCGCTATGTCGATGTCGTCGCTGGCCGGTGGGCAACTGTCGCCGTTTCCGGGTAGGTCGATGGCGATGACCGGCCGGTGGCGCGCGAATCCCGGCATCAGGAGTTCCATCTGGCGCGACGAGCCCGACGCCTGGTGCAGCAGCACCACGGGCGTCCCCGGCGGTCCTTCCAGCCGGCGCAGATGCAGCTGACCCTCGGCCAGGTCGACGAAGCCGCGGCGACTGCGGGGACTGTCCATCATCCCGCTCCTACCCCCTCTCCTACCAGGGCCTGGGCGCCGGCGGCGCCTCGTGGGCCAGCGGCGCCAGGTTGTCGGGCAGCAGCGGCCGGAAGGCCGGCCACCAGCGGAAGCCGGCCGTCGCATCCTCGTATTCGGTCTGCAGCTTGCCGCCCTTGGTGCGGAAGAAGTAGATGTTGCCCGTCAGGCTGCCATAGGGCCCGTGCGCCAGATGCGGCGGCCGCCAGAAATAGGCACCGGGCCGCATCACGCCACGGTCACCATGCACCTCGCCCGCCAGCAGGTACATCTCCTCGACCACCGGGTGCTTCTCCGCCCGCTCCGCCCAGCGCAGGCCGAGCGTGCCGAGAATCCAGCTCTGGTCGCCCGTGACCGGGTCGTCGAACAGCATCTTGCGGCCCGCCCCCGGCGGGAACTCTGGATGAAAATTGCCGGTATAGGGCACGGCGAAGCCGTCCACGCCCTCGACCAGGCGGGCCGGGTCCGGCGTGGCGGCGGGACCCGGCGCCGGCGTGGCGGAGAAGAAGGTCAGCACCACCGCGCCCGTCTCGCTCGCCATCGCCTCGCTTGTGTAGCCCGCCGGCAGATGGGCGTAGCCGAGATGGCCGTAGGCATGGCCGTTGACCGTCAGCACGCCGTCGAGGACGAGGAACTCCTCGTCGGCGGCCAGGGCCTGCCGATCGTCGAGCCGCCAACCGGGCGGATACCGCAGAAGCAGGCTGCAGGCGCCCGTCTCCGCGTCCATGGACAGCACCTTGCGCGCCACGCCGGGACGCAGGCCGGGCAAACCCTCCGCCTGCCAGTCGAGCCACTGGCTCTGCAGGAACTCGATATGCGGCCGGGTCATCGGCGGTTCTCCTCGGTCGGCCCGGCAACGGTCGGGTCCTCGGCGCGGAGCGGACCCTGACGGTCGCCGTCCTCCGCCACGACGCGCATCAGCCGGGCGAGCGAGCGGTCGAGGGCTTCCCTGCTGCGGGCAAGGAAGGCGTCGTCCCCGGCGAGCGCCTCCAGCGCCGCCTCGCTGACAGCGCCGGAGCGGACCAGCAGGGTCTCCAGCGCCAGGCGCCGCTGACGCTCGACATGCAGCTGGGCCGCCAGGTCGAAGACGAGCTGGGCCAGCGTGTCGGCCTCGCCCGTGTCGAGGAACCTGAGTTCCGGCTTTGTCACTCCGCCGCTCATGCCGGCATCTCCGCTTCCAGCAGGGCCCAGGGGAAGTGCCATTCGGCCCGCCGTGGCCAGGCGAGGCTCTCCTGCCGGCCGCCGCCGCGCTCGTCGAAGGCGACCCAGCGCGCCGCGGCGAAACCCGCCTCCCGCGCCATGCCGGCGGTGTCGGCCGCCATCATGCCGGGCATGAAGGGCTCGTTGTTGCGGGCCCCGTGCTCCAGCATGGCGAGGTCGCGGAAGGGATCGCCGGTGAACTGGAAATCCAGCACAAGGAGCCTGCCGCCCGGCGCCAGCAGGCGCGCCGCCTCGGCGAAGAAGGCCTTGAGCGCCGGCTGCGGCAGCTCGTGGATCACCATCGTGGCGGTCACCAGATCGGCGGACCTGGCCTCCAGGCCGGTGGCGCAGGCGTCGGCCTGGATGTAGCGGACGGCGAGGCCCAGCGCCTCGGACTTGGCGTGGGCCAGCCTGAGGCAAGGCGCGGCCAGGTCGACGCCGATCACCTCGGCCTCCGGCAGCGCCTGGCGGAACGGCCAGGTCGACTTGCCAAAGCCGCAGCCAAGATCGATCACGCGGCGCGGCGGTGTCTCGAAGCCGGCCAGGCAGTCGCGGGTGAACAGGCGGTGGAAGCCGTAATCGTCGTTCTCCCCCATCATCACCAGCTTGGCGCCGAGCGCGTAGACCTGGGCGTTGTGATCGGCCCGCCAGATGCCGCCCGGCTGCACATGGATGTCCCAGTCGGTGTACCAGTCGGGCGCGGTGAACGCCGGGTCGAGCTCCAGCGAACCCTTCGGCGCCGCTGGCGTCTCGATCGCTGGCCAGTCCGCGACGGCGTCGGAGACGGCGCGCCACATCTGCTTTTGCGCGCCGCGTTCCAGCCAGGCGAACCAGCGATAGCGCGGCAGGTCGTGGATAACCGGCGTTGCCGCCTTGCGGTCCGCCGGCGGCGTGTCGCCCGCGGCCGCCTCGTATTCCCGTCGCAGCGCGGGATAGAGGCGGTCGGCCCAGCGCCGCCGCAGCGTCAGCACGAAGTCGATGTCGCCACGCTCGTCGAGCGTCAGGGACGGCTCGGTCATCTCGGGCTCCCTTCCGTTCCGGTCGGAGAATCGGTACCGAATGTGTGGGGCTGCCAGGGCGGCGGCAAGCGGCCGGGGAAGAAGCAGGCGACGCGTCCCCGCCCCGGCCCGTGGGCCGTCAGGTCCGGCGTCTCCATCCGGCAGCGGTCCTCGGCGATCGGGCAGCGGGGATGGAACGGACAGCCCGCCGGCCGGTCGATCGGCGAGGGCGGGTCGCCGGCGAGGATCACCCGCTGGCGGCGCTGCGCCACGTCCGGCGTCGGCGTCGCCGACAGCAGGGCCACCGTGTAGGGGTGCTGCGGCCGTTCGACGATGTCGTCGGCCGTGCCCTCCTCGACCACCCGGCCGAGATACATCACCACGATGCGGTCGGCGATCTGGTGGACCAGCGCCAGGTCGTGGGCGATGACCAGGAAGGCGTTGTCCAGCCGTTCCTGGATATCGCGCAGCAGGTTGACGATCTGCGCCTGGATCGAGACGTCCAGCGCGGAGACCGGCTCGTCGGCTACGATCATGTCGGGCTCGAGCGCGATCGCCCGGGCGATGGCGATGCGCTGGCGCTGACCGCCGGAGAACTGGGCGGGCAGGCGCTCGACCGCGTCGGACGGCAGGCCCACGGCGTCGAGCAGATCGGCCACGCGGGCGCGGATCGCCGTGCGGTCGCCCCAGCGATGCGCCTTCAGCGGCTCGGCCAGGATGCGGCCGACGGTCATCCTCGGGTCCAGCGAGGCGTAGGGATCCTGAAAGATCATCTGCAGGCGGCGCCGGATCGGCTTCATCGCCGCCGGCGAGAGCTGGCCGATGTCCCGGCCGTCGAAGCGGATCGTGCCGCCATCCGGCCGGTGGGCGCGCATGATGGTCAGCGCCAGCGTCGACTTGCCCGAGCCCGACTCGCCGACCAGACCCACCGTCTCGCCCCGGCCGACGCTGAGGCTGACCCGGTCGACCGCGTGCACCCTGCCCCCGCGCGTGCGGAAGCCGACCGAGAGGTCGCGGGCCTCGAGGAGCGGCGGCACGCTCATGCCGGAACCCTCCGTCCGGCCGCCGGCAGAGGATGCCAGCAGGCCGCACGGTGATCGGCGGACAGGCCGACGGGTTCCAGCGCCGGCGCCACGCCGCAGGCCTCGCCGGCATGGGCGCAGCGTGGCCGGAACGAGCAGCCGCGGCGCTCCGCCACGGGGCCCGGCGGCTGGCCCGGGATCGGGTTGAGGCGCGGCCGGGCGCGGTCGAAGCGCGGCGCGGCGGCGATCAGCCCGGCGGTGTAGGGATGGACGGGCCGCGACAGCACCTCGGCCGCCGGTCCCGTCTCCACCAGGCGCCCGTGATAGATGACCGCGATGCGGTCGCAGATCTCCGCCGCGACGCCGAGGTCGTGGGTGATCAGGAGGCCGCCGGCGTCGCTGAGTCGGGTGCGCAGCAGGTCGAGGATCTGCGCCTGGATGGTCGCGTCGAGCGCAGTCGTCGGCTCGTCGGCGACGATCACCGCCGGATGGTTGACGAGTGCCAGCGCGATCATCACGCGCTGGCGCAATCCGCCCGACAGCTGGTGCGGATAGGCCTCCAGCCGCGCCCGGGGCGCCGGAATGCCGACCGCCTTGAGGGCCGCCTCGGCCCGGTCGAGGGCCGCCGCCTTGTCCAGCCCCTGGTGCCGGCGGATCGACTCGGCAAGGATTGAGCCGACGCTGCGCACCGGGTTGAGGCCGGTCATCGGGTCCTGGAAGACCATGCCGATGCGCCCGCCGCGCAGGGCCCTGAGCCGCTTCTCCGGCGCGCCGGTCACCGGCTCGCCCAGCACCTCGATCCGGCCGCCGGCTACCCGGCCGGGCCGCGGCACCAGGCCCATGGTGGCGAGCGCCAGCATCGACTTGCCCGAGCCCGACTCGCCCACCAGCCCCAGGATCTCGCCACGCGCGATGGCGAGCGAGACGCCGTCGACCGCGTTGAAGACGCCGCCATCGGCCAGCGGGAAACCGATGCGCAGATCCTCGACGGCGAGGACGGTGTCGGTCGCCCCGCCCATCATGCCAGGTCCCGCGCCCGGCGGCGGGAGATCGCCGCCACGCCGTCGCCGACGAGGTTGAGCGCCACCACGGCCAGCACGATGGCGCCGGCCGGCACCAGCATCATCCACGGCGCCTCCACCAGGTACTCCCGGCTCTCCGACAGCATGTTTCCCCAGGAGGGTGCTGTCAGCGGCACGCCCAGGCCGAGGAAGGAAAGCGCGCTCTCGGCGATCAGCATGTCTGCGAAGGTGAAGGCGAGCATGACCAGCAGGGTCGGCCGGAGCGCCGGCAGCACGTGGGTGATGAGGATCGTGACGCTGCCGACGCCGGCAAGCTGGGCCGCCAGCACGTAGTCGCGCCGGGCCACGCTCATCGCCTCGGCATAGACCACGCGCGCCGCGATCGGCCAGGTGGCGAGGCCCAGGGTCAGGGCCAACGGCCAGAATCCGCGGCCGAGCACGGCGATCACCGTCACCGCGATGACCAGCGAGGGGAAGGCGATCACGGTGTCGACCAGCCGCAAGATCGCGCGGCGGGTCAGGCCCGGCGCCCAGGCGGCGGCGAGGCCGGCCAGCGTGCCCAGCCCGACCGAGATCAGGGCGGCGGTCAGCGCGATGCCGAGCGACCAGGGCATGCCGGCCAGCACCCGGGCCAGCAGCGGACGGCCGAGCTGGTCGGTGCCGAGCAGGTAGCCGGCCTCCAGCGGCGCCTTCCAGCGCTCCAGCAGGCTGCCGGCGAAGGCGCCGGGCGGCGGTGCCACCAGCGCGGCGACGGTGGCGATGGCGAGCAGCAGGACGACGGCGAGCCCGGCCACCAGCATCCAGCGGCCCGAGCCGCCGGACCGCCAGAAGCGGAAGCGCCGGAGGAACAGCCCCTGCCTTGGCACGGCGTCGCCGACGGTCATGACCGCTGCTCCCGGAGCCGCGGGTCGATCAGCCGGAAGGCGACGTCAGTCACCGCATTGACCGCGAAGACCAGGAAGGCGATGACGAAGACGGCCGCCTGGACGACGGGGAAGTCGAGCCGGTCGACCGATTCGATCAGCAGCGCGCCGAAGCCGGGCCAGGAGAAGATCCACTCGGTAACCAGCGAGCCCGACATCAGGAAGGCGAACTGGGTGCCGATCAGCGCCGTGGCGCCGAGCAGCGCGTTGGGCACCGCGTGGCGCCAGAGGATCTCCCGCTCCGTCGCCCCGCAGGCCCGGGCGGTGCGGATGTAGTCCTCGCGCAGCGCTTCGGAGACGTTGGCGGCCAGCACGCGCACCATCTTGGGCACCAGGAAGGAGGCCAGGGTGAGCGCCGGCAGGATCCAGCTGGTCCAGCTGGTGATGCCGATGGAGGTCAGCCAGCGCAGCTCGACCACGAAGATCTGGATCAGGATCAGCCCGACGATATAGCCGGGGATGCCCTGCATGATGTAGACGCCGCCATTGACCACCTTGCGCTCCGCGGCGTCGGGCCGCATGCCGAGCCAGGCGCCAAGCGGCACGGCGATGGCGATGGTGGTGGCGAGCGCGAGGAAGGAGAGCAGAAGCGTGCTGCCCAGCCGGTCGAGCACCATCCAGATGGCCGGTAGCCCGCCGCGCAGGCTCTCGCCGAAATCCAGCAGCAGGGTGGAGGCGAGATACTGCAGGTACTGCACCATCAACGGCCGGTCGAGGCCGTAGCGCTCGGCGATCAGCGCCACCGTCTCCGGGTCCGCCTCCTCCCCCGCCAGCACGGCCGCCGGATCGCCGGACAGGCGCAGGAGGAAGAACAGCAGGGTCGAGATGGCGAAGAGCAGGATGGCGAGCTCCACCACCCGGCGCAGCAGCACGTCGCCGACGGCGCGCCAGCGGGTCATGGGACCACCGCCGGGCCAGCGCCCTCGACGATCTCCAGCCACTCGCCGGCCGCCCCGGTCGCCAGAACGGCGGCGGCACCGCCATAGGGCGCATCGTCCAGCACTCGCCCCGCGGCACCGGCCGGTCCCGCCGCGGTGATCATGGCGACGCCCAGCGGCAGGCCGCGCGCCCGGCCGCGCGGTGCCGACGCGGCCGGATAGCCGTCGCATTCGATCAGGCACGACCCGGCGAGCTGCAGGCTGGAGATGCGGTGCGTCGCCGACCCGCCGAGCCCCTGCGCCGCCCGCAGCACCGGCACCGCCACCTCGCAGTCGGAGATGCGCGGGGCGGCGTAGCGATTCTCGTAGAAGCCGCGTGCCGCCTCCAGATCGGTCGAGGCCAGCACGGCGATGAAGACACGGTCGGCCGCGCGCCCGGCACGGTAGAGGTCGAGCGCGCCGTCATAGGACCGGATGTCGGTCAGGTAGAGCACCTCGCCATCCGGTCCGGCGAGCTGCATGGCGCGGATCGCCGGGTTGGAGCCCAGCGGCGCCGGCGCGCCCAGCACCCGGAAGCCCGCCATCGGCGCGGTGGCGGCGAGTCCGTCGAGATCGGCGCAGCTCAGCTCCGCCGCCGCCCAGCCGGTTGTCGTCAGCGGCACGGGCGGCGACGCCGCGCCGATCTCAACCAGCCTGATGCAGCCCAGCGCGGTTTCGTCCGGCCCCAGCATCGCCCAGCGGGCGCCGGCCAGGTCCGGGCAGCGCCAGAAGCCGGCGACGGCGCCGGAGATCGCGCCGGCATCGCATATCGGCCAGCCCAGCAGCGACCGATAGGCGGCGAGCGAGCGGTCGAGATCGCGGCAGGCGATGGTGGCGTGGAGGATGGGGCCGAGCCGGACGCTCATCGTCTCTTCGGGCGCCGGACGAGGACAGGGAGCAGGGCGGGTTTGCGGTGCATGGGTGAAATGTATTATCTGTAGAACAATTCTGGCAACGGCTTTGCCCGCCTGCGGGTGGATTTATCATCCCCTTTCCAAGCCGAGGACGACATCCGTGGACACCAGCCTCGACAGCACCCCCGTCGCCGACAGCATCGACCGGCTGCTCGACTGGCCGGAGGCCGCCCTGCCGACCGTGGCCACGATTCTCGGTCTGCGGCGGCACTGGATGGGGCCGCTGTTCGCGCGCCTGCGGCGGGAGTACGAGGCCGCGACCGGCGAGGCGCCGCCGGTGTCCCAGGCGGCGGCCTTCCCCGTCGTCCAGGCCCTGCCGTCGGCGGCCTATTTCCAGTGGCTGCACCGCCACATCCAGGAGATGACCTGGGCCGCCTGCGGCCGTGTCGTCGCGGATCGGCTACCGGCCATCGAGGCGGCCCTGGCCCCGCGCCCGGACGATCTCGGCAGCCTGGCGGCCGATCCCGGCTTCGCCCATCCCGGCTACTACCTCTTCGACTTTCACCGCCAGGCGGGCGGCATCTGGCGGGACACGGCCGGGGCGGCGGTCTATCTGCTCGGCGCCCGCCTCGTCCATGTCGGCCGCAACACCGACTTCCAGCTGCACGACAAGTTCGTCGCCGACCTCGGCCTGACGACGGCACCCGCCCGCGTGCTCGATCTCGGCTGCGGCTTCGGCAAGACCACCTTCTCGCTCGCCCGGGCCTGGCCGGAAGCCGAGGTGACCGGCCTCGACGTGGCGGAACCCTGCCTGCGCCTCGGCCGCCGCATGGCGACGGAGCGCGGGCTCGCCATCCTCTGGCGACAGGCGGCGATCGAGGCCCTGCCCGAGCCCGATGACAGCGCCGACCTCGTCACCTGCACCATGGTGTTGCACGAGATGCCGGAGGCGGCGATCGCCGCCAGTTTCCGCGAGGCGTTCCGCGTGCTGAAGCCCGGCGGCCTGTTCGTCACCCTGGAGAACCGCCTGTTGGGCGACCCGTTCCGCGACGTGCTGCTCGCCTGGTACAGCCAGCTCATCGACGAGCCGTATTGGGAGCCCTTCCGCCATCTCGACCTGCCCCGGATGGCGCGCCAGGCGGGCTTCTCGACGGCCGAGCTTCAGCCCTGGCATCCGCCCGGTGCCGATCCCGCGGCCGATACCGATCCGCGGCGCTGGGCCACGCCCTGGGGTCTGATGATCGCGCGCAAGGGCTGAGACACGGGCGGGCCAATGAGGAGAGCCGATCCATGAGCGACACAACGGCCTCGCACCCGCTGGCGACGGCGACCCTGCTTGGCGCCGGCGACAGCGACCGGCTGGCGGCGCTGCTGCACAATCTGGTGGCCGAGATCGCCGATCTCCGCGCCCGTCTGGCGGCCCTTGAGGCCCGCCTGGACGGCGCCGACCCCGGCGTTGCCCACGACCTCGCCGCGCTGCAGGCCGACACCGCCGCCCTGATCGACCGGATCTCGGCCGGGGTCTGAAGCCAGGGTCTGAGGCCGGGGTTCGCCCCGCCTCGGCGCCGCCGACGGGTCAGGAGAAGACGGGTGCGAGGTTCCGCATCTCCGGCTGACGCCTGCGTGCGGAACGACGGCGGTTATTCTCTATCCCAAACCCAAGACTTGGTCTTCAGTCCGCGGCACCACCTCCGTCGTTCCGCACGCAGCGAAGCGGAGATGCGGAACCTCGATGGCGTCCTCGCCGACGGCGGTTGTCTGGCGTCATGGCCGGAGAAGACGCCTGACCGGTCCCGGGTCTGCGACGCGGCACTGCGCGCCGCATCGCGCACGGGACGACGCCCATTTTAACTGAACAACTTCAGCGTCATCCCGGGCGCAGCGCAGCACGCCAGTGATGCGCTGCAGACCCGGGACCGGCCGGTCGTCTTCGCCCACGTGGCCGGGGTCTTGTCCTATTCGCCGACCGTCACGTCCTCGTAGTAGATCGTGCGGTTGACGTAGGTGAGGCCCTCGACCTCCGGCGCCATGGCGGTGACGTCGATCTGCTCGACCAGCCAGATCGAGGGCAGAACCTCGTTGGTGTAGGCGTGCAGCTCGTGCAGCAGCGCGGCCCGCGCCTCGGGGTCGAACTCCTCGAAGGTCGCCTCGACATAAGGCGTCATCGACTCCTCGCAGAAGTGCGGGGTCGCCTTCATGCAGGTCATGTAGGTGTAGGGCCGGATCGAGTCCATGTAGGGCGCGGTGTTCCAGGAGGAGCCGAACAGCTCGCCGGGCCAGGTGTTGTTGAGGAAGTAGTCGAGCCATTCCGGGAAGCGGATCTGCTGCAACTCGACATTGATCCCGACCTGGGCGAGGTCGATCGCCGCCTGCTGGTAGATCTCGCTGTCGGCCGGGAACGAGCCGACCACGACGCTGGCCACCACGTCGAAGCCGTCGCCATGGCCCGCCTCCTCGAGCAGCGCGCGGGCACGCTCCGGATCGTAGGGATAGGGCGGGATCGACGGGTCGTAGCCATAGGCCGCGGGCGTGCCCGCCTGACCCGCCGGGGCGCCGAGGCCGCCGAGCAGGACCTCGGCGATGGCCTCGCGGTTGACCGCCAGATTGGCCGCCTGGCGCACGCGCACGTCGGCGAACGGGCTGTCGGGATGCGCCTCGTTGGCGAAGGCCAGCGACATGACCTGCGGCGCCGGCGTGGCGACGATCTCCATGCCTGCGTTCTCCAGCTGGCCGATATTGTCGGGCGAGAAGCCGAAGCCGACATCGATCTGGCCGGACAGCAGCGCCTGCAGCCGGGCCGGCCGCTCGGGCAGCTCCAGCACGGTCAGCTGGCCGATTTCCGGCGGCCGCCAGGAGGTGGTGTTGGCCACCATCACCGCCTCCGCCTCGCCCCAGGAGTCGATGATGAACGAGCCGGTGCCGACCGGCTCCTGCGCGTACCCATCAGGGCCCATCTCGGCCCAGGCCCCGCCCTCGATGATGTAGACCAGCGCCAGACGGTTGGGCAGCACCGGGTCCGGTCCGGAGGTGATCAGATCGATGGTGTCGTCGTCGACCCGCTCGATCCCGACCACGTTGCGCAGTTCGGAGCCGACCGAGGAGGCGCGCCCCTCCTCGGTCATCAGGTATTCGAAAGTCGCCACCACGGCGTCGGCGTCGAAGGCCACGCCGTTGGAGAAGGACACGTCCGAGGCCAGGTCGAAGCGCCAGCGGGTCGGCTCCACGGCCTCCCAAGCGGTGGCGAGGACCGGCACCGCGCGCCCGTCCTCGCCGATCCGCACCAGCGGGTCGAAGATGGCGTCCCAGACGAAGATATTGGGCACGCTGCGGCCGGTGAACGGATTGCCCAGCCCGGGCGGCAGGTCCCAGACGCCGACGCGCAGCTCCTGCGCGGCGGCGCCGACCGAGAGGGCGGAGACGCCGACAACGGCGCTTGAGAGAAGGACGGATCGCAAGCTTCGAGACATGCTGGACACTCCCTGATGGACGCACCGGGACGGAGGCCCCGGCGGTGTCGGCGGCGGAACCGAATTGTTTTATCGATAATACAATGTCGCCCTTCACCCGACGCGTCAATGCACCCGACGGGGCCGTGGCGCCGCCGCGTCGATCCCGGCTATAGGCGTGCCGCGCCGCATTGGGTAACGTGCCCGCCAGGGACGATCCGGCCGGCCGCGTGGACGGCCGGCGCCCCGGGGCGGAGAGGCGAGAGGACGCGAGGAAAATGACCACCCAGCTCACCCGGCATGTCGAGGCGGCGGAGGTTGTGCTACCGGCCAAGGAGCTTGGCGAGACCCTCGATTTCTTCACCAGGACGCTGGGCTTCCGCATCGACAGCATCTTCCCCGCCGACGACCCGGCGACGGTGGTGCTGAGCGGCCACGGCATCCGCCTGCGTCTGGAGCGCGGCCGCCAGGGTCCGCCAGGCCTCCTGCGCCTGCTGTGCGACGATCCACGCGCCGCCGCCGGTGGCGAGACCGTGCTGACCGCGCCGAACGGCACCCGTGTGGAGCTGGTCGAGGCCGATCCGCCGCTGCACCTGCCGGAGATGCGGCCCTCCGTCGTGATCAGCCGGATCACCCATGACGCCGCCTGGGGCACCGGGCGGGCCGGCATGCAGTACCGCGACCTGATCCCCGACCGCCAGGGCGGCCGCTTCATCGCCAGCCACATCCGGGTTCCCGGCGCGGGCCCGGTGCCGGACTACGTGCATTTCCACAAGGTCCGCTTCCAGATGATCTACTGCTATCGCGGCTGGGTGCGCCTGGTCTACGAGGACCAGGGCGAGCCCTTCGTCATGCGCGCCGGCGATTGCGTGCTGCAGCCCCCGGAGATCCGCCACCGGGTGCTGGAGAGCGGCGACGACCTGGAGGTGATCGAGATCGGCTGTCCGGCCGACCACATCACCTGCGTCGATCACGACCTCGACCTGCCCAACCACACGGTCAACGCAGACCGCCTGTTCTCCGGCCAGCGTTTCGTGCGCCACGAGGTGGCGAAAGCCGAGTGGCGGCCCTGGCGTCTCGGCGGTTTCGAGGCGCGGGACCTGGGCATCGGCGACGCCACCTCCGGCCTCGCCGGCGTCAAGGTCGCCCGCGTCGCCGGAACCGTCGACGAGACGCCGCACCGCCACGATGCCGAATTCCTCTTCCACTTCGTGCTGGAAGGCGCGGTGACGGTGTCCTGCGAGGGGCGAAAACCGGAGGCGCTGAAGGCCGGCGACAGCATCGCCCTGCCGGCCCATACCGCGTTCTCGCTGGCCGCCGCGTCGGCTGATCTGGAGATCCTCGAGGTGGCGCTGCCGGAGGCGTTCGCGCTCGTTCCCGCCGCCCCGTAGAGCCCCTCGGATGAAGCCGGCGCGCACGCCCCTCGCCCGATTAACTTTTCGCCAGGAATCGCCTCACGTGTTTCTTGACTAACCATGGAGACTCCCGGAATCTGCGGCGCCCGAGCGAGAGGCGGAGCCCTGACGGCACCGCTTGCGGGACATTGACCGATGCGTGCGAAGCCCCTGCCGGGCTGACCGGCGGGGGCTTTTGCATCCCCGGCGGGCACCGGCCGCCGGCCAATCCAAGCACCGGAATCCACCTGCCATGAGCGCCCCCGCCCAGCCGACGGGTTTCCGGGCCGGCCTGGCGATCATGGCGCTGGCCTTCGCCCTGTCGCAGAGCTTTCGCACCCTGCCCAGCGTGATGGTGGCCGACCTCAGCGCCGATCTCGGCATCGGCGCCTCGGATGTCGGCCTGCTGGCGGCGGTCTTCCACATCTCCTTCGCCGTGCTGCAGTTGCCGATCGGCGTCCTGCTCGACCGCTTCGGCGTGCGCGAGGTGATGCTCGCGGCCTATACCCTGGCCATCGCCGGGACCGTGATCAGCGTGCTGGCGCCCAGTTTCCCGGTGCTGCTGGCCGGGCAATTGCTGATCGGCACCGGCACGGCGCCGACGCTGATGGCGGCGCTCGTCTACATCTCCCACCGCACCCAGCCGGCTCAGTTCGCCCGCTACTCCGGCATCCTGATGTCGGTCGGCAGCCTCGGCATCCTCGCCACCTCGACACCTTTCGCCCTGCTGATCGAGGCGTCGTCCTGGCGCATGGCCTTCCTGGCGCACCTGCCGCCGCTGGTGCTCTGCCTGGCGCTGACCCTGCCGCTGATCGGTCGGGCCACGCCACGCCCGGCCCGGGCGAGCGACAGCCTGTGGCAGGACTTCCGCCTGCTGGCCCGCCTACCCTACCGGCGGCTGGCCGGGCTGTTCGCCATCGGTCTCGTCGCCTATGGGGCGATCCTCGCCTTCCGCGGCGTCTGGATCGTCCCCTTCGTGCAGCAGCGCTACGGCCTCGGCCTGGTCGGCGCGAGCTACCTCGCCCTCATGCTGTCGGTGGCGATGGCCGTGACGCCGGCGCTCACCGGCGGCCTGGCGACGACGCAGCGGGCGATCACCCGGCTGATCGTCATCGCCTCCGTCATCCTCGCCCTGGCCCTGGCGGCCCTCGCCTTCCAGCCGGTCGACGGCCTCGCCGCCGGCATCGTGCTGATCCTGGCGGTCGGCCTCGTCTCCGCCTCGCCGATCGTGCAGTTCGCCTATATCCGCCGGGCGGTGCCGGCGGAACTGACCGGGCGGGCGCTGGCGCTGCTCAACATGGTGATGTTCGTCGGCGTCGCCCTGCTGCAATGGTTGTCGGGCAGCCTTGCCGGGATCGCCTCGGATGCCGGCGGCGATCCCTTCAGGCCGGCGGTCGGTGTCCTGGCCCTGGCGGTGGTCCTGGGTCTCGCCGCCTTCGTCGCCCTGCCCAAGGCGCGCGACGCGGCCTGAGAAGGGCGTGGTCGCTCAACCGGCCTGACGCATGACCTCCTCGCGGCCGCGCCTTCGGGCGATCGCCAGCATGACGAGAACGAAGGCGCCGGTCAGCAGCTTCAGGTCCGAGGGCTCCAGCCCGACGGCGAGCGCCAGGCTGACGACCTGGTAGAACGCGATCGCGCCAACGACCGGTGCCAGCACCTGCCGCAGAAGCGTCTGCCGGCCGACCAGCGTCTCGCCGACGATCACGGCGGCGAGGCCGTTCAGCAGGGTGCCGAAGCCCATGTTGACGTCGGCGAAGCTCTGATGCTGCGCCATCAGACCACCGGCCAGCGCGTAGAAGCCGCCCGCCAGTCCCATACCGAGAAACGTGTAGCGCCAGACCGACAGGCCCTGCGCGCGCGCCATCGCCCGGTTGGCGCCGACCGTGCGCAGAGCCAGCCCGACCTCGGTGTTGAGGAAGGCGTAGAGCAGCAGCACCGCGGCGACCACCAGCCCGCCGATCATGGCGATCCGGAGATAGAGGTCGTTCGCGGCACCACCGAGGCTGAGCCGGAAAATGTCGTCGAACGCGAACAGCGCCAGATTGGGTTGGCCCATGACCCGGATGTTGATGCTGAACAGCATGGTCAGCACGATGATGCCGCAGAGCAGCGTGTTGAGCCTGAGCCATAGATGGATGAAGGCGGTCGCGGCGCCGGCGAGGCCACCGGCGAGGATGGCCAGGATCACGGCGCTGATGGGATCGAGCCCGCCGGCGATGGCCGCCGCCGCCACGGCCGCGCCCAAGGGAAAGGCGCCCTCGGATGTCAGGTCCGGAAAGGAAAGGATGCGGAAAGGGATCATGATGCCGATCGCGACGAAGGCGTAGATCACGCCCTGCATCAGCGAGACCGGCAGCAGGTTGACGAAGGTGGAGGCGATTTCCATGCGCGCGTCCTAGCCGACCAGCAGCATGCGGTCGTCGACGACGCCGAAACGCTCGACCAGCGCCTCCACGGTGAGCGCGCGCTTGTCTTCGCCCGCCGAGTCGAGAACCAGCCGGCCGGCCGAGAGCATCAGCAGCCGGTCGCCATGCTCGATGGCGTGGCGCATGTTGTGCGTCACCATCAGCGTGGTCAGCCCATGGTCCCGCACCGCGCGCACCGTGGCGGCCATGACAATTGCGGCGGTCCGCGGGTCGAGGGCCGCGCAATGCTCGTCGAGCAGCAACAGGTCGGGCGCCTTCATGATGGCCATGACCAGGGACAGGGCCTGTCGCTGGCCGCCGGAGAGCAGATCGACCTTCTGCGTCAGCTGCGTCTCCAGGCCGAGTCCGAACGGCTCGAGCAGCGCCCGGTAGCGCCGCCGCCGATCGCCGTTCAGCCCGGCGACCAGCCGGTTGGCGACGCCGCGGCGCTCGGCCACGGACAGGTTCTCCTCGATGGTCATGGCTGCGGCGGTGCCGACCATGGGATCCTGGAAAACCCGGGCGATCTGCCGGGCCCGGCGGTGCGTCGGCAGCGCGGTGACGTCCTGACCGGCCAGACGGATACGGCCGTCGTCGAGCGCGATCTCGCCGGCGAGCGCGTTGAGAAAGGTGCTCTTGCCCGCGCCGTTGCCGCCGATGACGACGGCGAACTCGCCCCGCCCGAGCCGGAGGGAGAGTCCGTCCAGGGCGACCCGCTCCGTCGGCGCGCCGCGGTGGAAGGTCTTGCGCAGCCCCTCCACCACCAGCGCGGAATCGCCCGTCCCGGTCGACCGGCCCCTGCTCGGCGCCTCCTCGCTCACTCGATCAGACAGCCGCAATCGGCCAGCGCATCGGGCACCTCCAGACCGAAATGCTCCATGCGCCGCAGGCTGATCGCCGGCGCGTGGTCTTCCGGCGTCGGGCGGTAGTTGTCGAGATCCGAGGGCGCGGCGCCATCGAGAATCCTGGCCGCGCGCACGCCGGCCTCGTAGCCGACCTGATCCCACGGCACCGACATGGCGGCCAGCGCCACATGCTGCTCGACGCCCTGGGGCGATGAGCTGATGATCGGAATGCCCGCCCGGTCAGCGGCCGATGCGACGGCGGGAAGTGCCGGCTGCAGCATGCTCGACGGGATGGCGTAGATGAAGTCGACGTCGCCCAGCGCGGTGACCCGCTGCTGGATGTCGTTGGGGGACTCCACGCTGACCGCGACGAGCTCGATGTCGCGGGCATCGGCTTCCGCCTGCGCCAGGTCGCGGCCGACGACGTCATTGGCGTCGCCGGGGTTGAACAGCACGCCGAAGGAGTCGATGTCCCGCCCGAGCAGCGTGGCCGCGAAGTCGAGCACGGCGGCCGTCGACTGCATGTTCGAGGCGCCGACGAAGCGGTCGGAGCCCTGTTCCCAGGACGGCACCAGACCCGCGTTGACCGGGTCGGTCACCGGCGCGAAGACGATCGGGATGTCCTGGTCGCGCACCAGGGTGACGGCCGCCTGGCTGACCGGCGTGGTGATCGTGAACATCAGGTCGGGATCGCCGGCTTCCAGGCTGGAGAGGATCTGCGGGATCAGCGAGGGATCGAAATTGCCGTCGCTGTAGTCGTAGACGACGCCCTCGCCCTCGACATAGCCATTGTCGGCAAGGGCCTGCTTGAAGCCGTCGATGACCTGCTGGAGCGAGCCGTGCGGCCCGAAATTCGCGATCGCCACGCTGGCCTGCGCCAGCGCGCCGGAAGGCGGCGCACCAAGGGCAAGGAAGGCACCGGCCGTCAGCATCGCCAATGCCCGGCCGCTTCGTCGAATTCGCTGCATGTGTCTCTCCAAGCTGTCAGCCATTCCCACGCCGGATTGTCATACGAAGGTCACCGGCTCCCCGGTTCCGCAGGCATCCTTCAGCGAGCGGAGTATGGAGGATATCATTTCCGTGCCCGACACGCCTTTCGCCGGCTGGCGCTTGACCATCGACAGCACCGCGCCGTCATCGCCCAGCGCCTCGACCTCGGCGACGGCGACGTCCAGCGCGGGATCGGCGATCAGGCGGCCCCGGCAGGCGTCGAGACCGGTGGTGGCCAGCGCGCAGGTGATCATCGTGTTGATGTTGCGCGGATAGAGCCGGGCGATGCCGCGCACCGGCCCGTCGTAGAGTACCGTCTCGCCGTCGATGCCGGCCGGGTCGTAGCCGCTGTCGGAGAAATCGAGATTGCGGGGGTGCTTGCGGAAGGTGATCGTCACCTCCGCCCAATGGTCCCGCCAGACGCGCAGGGCGTCGAGCCCCATCAACGCGCCCGCCGGCACGAAGACCCGCCGGCCCGTGGCGGTTGCCGCCGCGGCCAGCCGCGCCCGCAGATCGTCGTCGACGAGGGCGGCGACGGAGACCGGCATGTAGTCGGCGTTCTCGAGGAAGCGCGCGCCGTGATCGCGGGTGATGTCGGGATGGGCGACCTCGACGATCAGGTCGGTGCCGCGTTCGCCCGCCCGCCCGAGATCCTCGAGCACCAGGTCGGGCGGCAGATCCCCGAGGGCCTCCGGCGAGCGGTTCCAGACGAAGGCCAGCGACAGGCCGGGCGCCTCGGTGACCGCGGCCGCCAGCGCCTGCCCGATGAAGCCGTATCCGACGATGCCGATGCGCGCCGGCGCGGCGCCCTTCGATGCCATGTCGCCTGAGATCCCTCCGCCCCTTGCCAGGCGGCAAGTCTGGCACAGGTGCTCCGGCCGCGACACCCGCCACGGCGCCGGTCGTAGGATTATTCGCCGCGCGGCCGGTCGACCCCCTTTTCGCCCGCCGGCCGCTTCCCCATCTAGGCGCGGCGCCGGGCCGCTGTCCCGACGACGATGCCGGCCTTGGCGACCGGACTTCCCCCGATTGGACTCCGGAAGTGGAAATCATCTGGGTCGGCGCCGGTCTCGGCGCCCTGTTCATTGGCGGCGAGGGCCTGGTGCGCGGCGCCGTGGCATCCGCCCGCCGCCTCGGCGTCTCGCCGCTGCTGATCGGTCTCGTGATCGTCGGTTTCGGTACCTCGACGCCCGAACTCGTCACCTCCCTGGAGGCCAATCTCGCCGGCTCGCCCGGCATCGCCATCGGCAACGTGGTCGGCTCGAACACCGCCAACATCCTGCTGATCCTCGGCATCGCGGCGGTGATCGGTCCGATCGCCATCCGGCCGGCGGCCTACCGGCGTGACGCGATGGTCGCCGCCTTCGCCGCCCTGGTCTGTCTCGGCCTGGCGGTGATCGGCATGATCGACCGGCTCGCCGGCGTCGTGCTCCTGGTGCTGCTGTTCGCCTACATGGCCCATGCCTATCGCAGCGACCGCCGGGAGGTGCGCGCCGCCGTCGCCGACGAGGCCGCCGGGGTCCCCGGGAACATCGCGGTCGCGCTCGCCCTCCTGGTCGGCGGCATCGCGCTGACCGTGCTGGGCGCGCACTGGGTGGTGGAAGGCGCCATCGCGCTCGCCCGCAGCGCCGGCCTGTCGGAATCGATCATCGGCCTGTCGCTGGTGGCGGTGGGGACCTCGCTGCCGGAACTGACCGCCTCGGTGGCCGCAGCCCTGCGCCGCCAGGGCGACCTGGCGCTGGGAAACATCCTCGGTTCCAACATCTTCAACGTGCTCGGCATCCTGGGCGTCACGGCCCTGGTGCGCCCGCTGGGCGTGCCGGCGGAGATCATGACGATCGACGTCTGGGTGATGCTGGCGGCGACGGCGCTGCTGCTGGTTTTCGCGCGCAGCGGCTGGCGGCTCTGCCGGCCCGAGGGGTGGGCCATGCTGGCGCTCTATGGCGGCTACTCGGTGCTCATGGCCGTGCGGCTCTGAGACGCCGGAAGGGCCCCTCGCGTCAGCCCTGCTCCTCCAGCCGGTCGGTCGCCGGTGCGGGCGTCGGCGAGAGTTGGTCGATCTCCGCCCGCAGCTCCGCCGTCATGGGGATGTCCATGGCGGCCAGCGCGGTGGCGAGCTGGTCGGTGTTGCGGGCGCCGACGATGGGCGCGGTGACGGCGGGGTGGCCGGCGACCCAGGCGACGGCCAGGCTCGCCGGGTGCCAGCCTCGCGCTTCCGCGAAGGCGGCGAAACGGGCGGCGGAGTCGAACATCCAGTCCGGGCCGTAGCGGCGGGTATAGATATCGAGCGTGCGGAGGCGGCCGTCCTTGCCCGCCTGGCGGTACTTGCCGGTGAGCAGGCCGCCGCCGACCGGGCTGTAGGGCGTCACCGCCAGCCCTTCCGCCTGGGCCAGCGGCAGCAGTTCCACATCCGCCTGGCGCTTTACCAAATTGTACATCGGCTGCATCACGTCGAAGCGTGCCCAGCCCTGCCGCTCGGCCTGGCCGAGCGCGCGGGCGATCTGCCAGGCGGCCCAGTTGGAGACGCCGAGATGGAGCACCTTGCCGGCGCGCACCACGTCCTCCAGCCCGCGCAGCGTCTCCTCCAGCCCGCGCAGCGTCTCCTCCACGGCGGTGTCGGGATCGAAGCGGTGCACGAACAGCACGTCGAGGCGGTCGGTGGCGAGCCGCTTCAGGCTGGCCTCGACGGAGCGGCTCATATGCCGGCGGCTGAGGCCGCTGCGGTTCACCACCTTGCCCATGCCGACCTTCGATGTCAGCACGATCTCGTCGCGCTCATGGGCGATCAAGCCGCCCAGGATCTCCTCCGAGCGGCCGTCGGCATAGGAATTGGCGCAGTCGAAGAAGGTGATCCCCGCCTCCCGGCAGGCGCCGTAGACGGCCGCTGATTCCGCGGCGTCGGATTCCCGGCCGAAGGTCATGGTGCCGAGGCAGAGCCGGGATACGGTGACGCCGGTGCGTCCGAGAAGCGTGTACTGCATGGGCGGCGTCCTTCCGTTCGGCCAGTCGACAGCGCGCAGCATAGCGGCAGCGAAGGCGCGGTGCAGGGGCATCTTGGGCGGGAGATCGGCGACGGGCGTCATCGCGGCCGGGCGCGGCCTGCGTTCGGCTCCAGCCCGGGCGGAAAGGTTTATTGGGAGGTCCCCGCTGGGGGGAAAGCGAGGACCTCCCCGTCGGTGTAGAACCTCTTTCTTGGGGAAAGCGTCAGACACCGACTCCTGATTGCAGCAAAGCCTTTCTGCGGCCTCGATGCAATCGGATAGAAATCCGATATGGGCCTCCTTGCTCCCGAACTGTGGCCAGATTTGAGCAGCCGCCCCCACGATGGGCGTGGCGAGTCGCGGATTCAACCCAAATGCGGTCGGGTCGTTCCCGGACGTCGCGTCACGGGTTCAGGCGGCTGTCCTGTCGGCCGGCCGCCGGCCGTAGTAGAGACCGACCAGGTGCTCCGCCTCGGCGTAGAACAGCCAGCGCATCGCGGCCACGCCGGCAAGGTGGCAGAGCGCCGCCAGGGCGAGGAGGAACGGCGGCAGGGACACGATCAGCGCCACGAGACAGACGATCGCCGGCACGACGACGCCGAGTGCCAGGCCGATGCGCCGGAGCGCGGCGGCGCGGCGCCGGCCGACCACGAAGACCATCTCCGTCATCAGGTAGTTGGGCGCGGTGTGCGGCGCCTCCAGAAGGCGTACCCGGCCGTGCCGGGTCAGCCCCGTCGCCGTCTCCATGCTGGAGCCCGAGCGCGCATAGGCGCTCGCGCCGCGCCGCCAGGCAAGGACCTGCAGGCCGCCGAGCAGCACGAGCAGGACCAGCCCGGCCAGCGCCTGACCGGCGACCAGGGCACCGCCGGCGAGCGCGTAGAGCACGAACAGCACCGGCGTCTCCGGCATGTGCCAGCGCGGCACCGTGCGCAGTTGGGCGTAGATCATCGCCGTCGCCACGACCGTGGCCAGGGCCAGCACCGCCGCGACGATGCCGAGCGCCGCGAGCCGCTGGCCGAAGAAGATCCAGAGCAGGGCATGGAGACCGAAGACCAGCAAGGTGGCGATCGCCAGAACGCCCTCGCGGCTGAGCCAGGACGAGCGCCACTGGCTGAGCGCCCGCCAGGCCCGCTGCGGGTTGCCGAGATGCAGGGTCGAGGCGAGCAGGCCGATCGCCGCGCAGCCGATGGCGATGGCGCACCAGGCGAAGGCGGCCCAGCCCGCCGCCGGCGGCACGCCGAGGCCGAGCCAGACCATCAGTCCGAAGCCGAGCCCCGACAGGGTGGTGAAGACGATCAGCGAGGGGGCCGGATGCATCAGAGCCTCTCCAGCGCCCGGTCGAGCCAGCCGAGAAAGCCCTTCGCCTCCGGCTCGGCGAGGGCGACGAGGTCGACCGGCTCGGCGTCGTCGATATCGCGCTTGGGCCGCGGCGGCAGGTATTTGTTGACCGGCTTCGTGCCCTGCTCCGGCATCAGATCAATGCCGCCGCGCTCGGCCACCAGGCGGGAGACGGCGCTGTCGGGGTCGCCGAGGTCGCCGAAATGCCGCGCCCCGGCCGGGCAGGTGCGCACGCAGGCCGGCTCGCGGTCCACCTCGGGCAGGTTGTCGTTGTAGATGCGGTCGACGCACAGCGTGCACTTCTTCATCACGCCGGCCGCCCGGTCCATCTCGCGCGCGCCATAGGGGCAGGCCCAGGCGCAGAGCCCGCAGCCGATGCACCAGTCCTCGTTCACCAGCACGATGCCGTCGGCCTGGCGCTTGTAGGAGGCGCCGGTCGGGCAGACGGTGACGCAGGGCGCGTCCTCGCAATGCAGGCAGCTCTTGGGGAAGTGCACGACCTGCGCCGGCCGGCCTTCCTGTTTCGCCTCGAAGGTGTGGATGCGGTTGAGGAAGCTGCCCGACGGCGCCTCGCCATAGGCGTCGAGATCGGCCAGCGGCGCGCCGTAGCCGGGCGAGTTCCACGACTTGCAGCTGACCACGCAGGCATGGCAGCCGACACAGGTGTCGAGGTCGATGACCAGGCCGAGCTTCTTGTCCGAGGGTGGCGGCAGGGAGGTCATGACCAGCCCTCCCCGTACTTCACCATGTCCGGTCCCTGGCCGACCGGCGAGCGCTGGCCCGGGACGTGCGGCTCGGCCAGGTCCTCGCCCGGCGGCGCCTTCTCGATGCGGACGCGCAGGTCGTACCAGGCGGCCTGGCCGGTCACCGGGTCGGAGTTCGACCAGCGCAGACCGTCGCCCCGGGGCGGCAGCAGTTCGTGGATGAGATGGTTGAGCAGGAAGCCCTGGCGCGATTCCGGCGCCTTCGGCGACAGGGCCCAGGCGCCCTCGCGCTTGCCGATGGCGTTCCAGGTCCACACCGTCTTCGGGTTCAGGGCCTCCATCAGCACGACCGGCACCTTGATGCGCCCGTGCGGCGAGGAGAGATAGGCCCAGTCGCCCTCCGCGAAGCCATGCTGCCGCCAGACGTCGCCCGAGACGTAGAGCGGGTTGCGCCCGTGGATCTGGCGCAGCCAGGCGTTCTGCGAGCCCCAGGAGTGGTACATCGCCGCCGGCCGCTGGGTGACCGCGTGCAGGGTGTAGCCCGCCGCCTCCGCGCCTTCGTCGCCGAAGGTGGGATACCAGGTGGGCAGCGGGTCGAAGGCCTCGCGGATGCGCTGGCGCAGATGGTCGGGCGGCTGCGGTTCGGCCCTGCCCTCGGCGGCCAGCTGGAACCTGCGCAGCGGCTCCAGATAGAGGTTGAAGACGAAGGGCTGCGGCGCGTCGTAGAAGCCCATGGACACGGCCCAGTCCTGATAGGCCTTGTTCCAGGGCTTGAAGTAACGCGCTTCCTCGGGGATCTCGGCCAGCCAGAAACCGCCATTCTCGATATAGCGGTCGAGCTGGCGGGGATTGGGCGCGCCACGGCCGTGCGCTTCGCCATCACCGCGCCAGCCGGCCAGCGGGCCGATGCCGGGCCGGCGCTCGTGGTTGACCATGTAGTCGGCATAGTCGGCGAAGAGCGGCCGGCCGTCCTCGCCGACGAAGCCCTTCAGACCGAGCCGGCCGCCGAGATCGATCAGCACCGACTGGAAGCAGCGCACGCCGGCATGGCCCGGCCGCTCCGGTGCGACGACGGGCCAGCGGATCGAATCGGCCGCGGCGTCGGCCTCGCAGATCGGCCGGTCGAGCAGCGAGATGCAGTCGTGGCGCTCCAGATAGGTGGTGTCGGGCAGCACCAGGTCGGCGAAGGCGACCATCTCGGAGGAATAGCTGTCGGCGTAGATGATCTTCGGAATGCGGTAGGCGCCGTCGTCGTCGCGCGCGGTCAGCATGTCGATCACGCCGCCGGTGTTCATGGACGAGTTCCAGGCCATGTTGGCCATGTACATGAACAGGACGTCGATGCCGTAGGGATCGCGCGCATGGGCGTTGGAGATCACCATGTGCATCAGCCCGTGCGCGGCCAGCGGCGCGTCCCAGCTGAACGCCTTGTCGATGCGCCAGGGACTGCCGTCCTCGCGGATCAGCAGGTCCTCCGGCCCGTGCGGATAGCCCAGATGCGGGCCCGCCAGCGGCTGGCCGGGCTCCGAGCCGGCATGCGGCTTGGGGTGGGCGGTGAAGGGCTTGGGATAGGGCGGCTTGAAGCGGAAGCCGCCCGGCGCCTCGACCGCGCCCAGCAGGATCTGCAGCAGGTGCAGCGCGCGGCAGGTCTGGAAGCCGTTGGAATGGGCCGAGATGCCGCGCATGGCGTGGAAGGCGACCGGCCGGCCGACCATGCGCTCGTGCCGCTCGCCCTTCCAGTCGGTCCAGGGCTGGTCGATGACGATCGCTTCCTCGAAGGCGGTGCGGGCCAACTCCGCGGCGAGCCGCCTGATCGTTGCCGCCGGTACGCCGCAGCGTTCGGCCACCATGTCGGGCGAATAGGCGCCGTCGAGATATTTGCGCGCCATGAGCTCGAAGGCGGGCAGAACGGTCCGGCCGTCCGGCCCCGGCGCCTCCCCCTTCAGCGCCGGCTTGACGCCGGGGGCGTCGAAGGCGGCGACGCTGCCCGTCACCCGGTCGCGGACCAGCGGCTTGCCGTCGGCGTCCCGGGCGAAGAGACCGTGATCGGCGGCGTCCGGGTCGTCGATCACCAGGAAGGGCGCGTTGGTGTAGCGGATCAGATAGTCGAGATCGACCTTGCCGGCGCGCAGCAGTTCGTGCGCCAGCGCCAGGATGAACAGCCCGTCCGTGCCGGGCGTGATGCCGACCCATTCGTCGGCCAGCGCGTTGTAGCCGGTGCGTACCGGGTTGACGCCGATCACCTTGGCGCCGCGCTCTTTCAGCCGACCGAGGCCCATCTTGATGGGGTTGGAGTCGTGATCCTCCGCCACGCCGAAGATCATGAAGAGCTTCGCGCGCTCCCAGTCAGGTTGGCCGAACTCCCAGAACGCCCCGCCCATGGTGTAGATGCCGGCGGCCGCCATGTTGACCGAGCAGAAGCCGCCATGGGCGGCGTAGTTGGGCGTGCCGTAGTTCTGCGCCCAGAACGAGGTCAGCGACTGCGACTGGTCGCGGCCGGTGAAGAAGGCGAGCCGCTTGGGGTCGCGCTTGCGCACCTCGGCCAGCCAGTCGGTCGCCAGCGCCAACGCCTCGCCCCAGGAGATCTCCTCGAAGGCGCCGGAGCCGCGCGGGCCGACGCGCTTCAGCGGCGCCCGGAGGCGGGCCGGCGAGAGGTGCTGCATGACCCCGGCGGACCCCTTGGCGCAGAGCACGCCCCGGTTGACCGGGTGGTCGCGGTTGCCCTCGATATGGCGGATGTGCCCGTTCTTGATGTGGACGTCGATGCCGCAGCGGCAGGCGCACATGTAGCAGGTGGTGCGCCGGATCTCGTCGGAGACCTCGGGCGAGGTGTCGACCGTCGGTTCTGCGCTCATCGAGCCCCTTTTCGCGATCCGCCGTCGTGAGTCCTACATAAGAATACCGTGTATCTAGCATCCGCGGCCGCGCCTTGCCGAGACGTCCCATGGCAAGTCTCGTATCCGCAAGCCATCCTTCCATCGCCCGCGCCATGTCCGCTATAGGTGGGGGAGGCCCGACTCGGGCGCGGGTTCCTGACCATGGGGTGCGGTGATGGCGGATGTGATCGTCTTCGAGAACGCGCGGCTGTTCGACGGCGTCTCCAGGGAACTCAGCGATGGCGTCTCCGTCGCCGTCGAGGGCGACACCATCAAGGAGGTCACCAAGGGCGCCATCGGCGGCAGTCCGGCGCGCCGCATCGACGTCGCCGGCAAGGTGCTGATGCCGGGGCTGATCGACGCGCATTTCCACGCCATCGCCGTGCATCCCGACATCGCCCGCATCGAGAAGATGCCGGCCTCGCTGCTGAGCCAGATGAGCCGCGAGCTGCTGGAGAACTCGCTGATGCGCGGCTTCACCACGATCCGCGACGCGGCGGGCGCGGATTACGGCCTCGCCATGGCCATCGAGAAAGGCCTGGTGAAGGGCCCGCGCATGCACTTCGCCGGCAAGGCGCTGACCCAGACCGGTGGGCATGGCGACTTCCGGCCCTATGAAGAGAATACCACCATGGCGGTGTGCCATTGCTGCCGCGGCGGCGCCACGCTGGCCGCCATCGCCGACGGCGTCGACGCCGTGCGCAAGGCGGCGCGGGAGGAACTGCGCCGGGGCGCCACGCAGATCAAGATCATGGCCTCGGGCGGCGTCGCCTCCCCCTCCGACCCGATCTGGAACCTGCAATATTCCGACGAGGAGATCGCCGCGGCGGTGTGGGAGGCCAGGAGCTGGCGCAAATACGTCATGGCCCACGCCTACATGCCCGAGGCGATCGAGCGCTGCGTGATCCACGGCGTGCGCTCGATCGAGCACGCCAATTTGATCGACGAGCGGGTCGCCGCCATCGCCGCCGAGCACGGCGCCTATGTGGTGCCCACCCTGGTCACCTACGAGGCGATGAACCGTTTCGGCAAGGAGCAGGGCCTGCCGAAGGTCTCGCTCGACAAGCTGGAGGTGGTCATCAAGGCCGGCCTGAAATCGCTTGAGATCCTCAAGGCGGCCAAGGTGAAGACCGGTTTCGGCACCGATCTGCTGGGCGACATGCACGCCCATCAGAGCCGCGAGTTCTCGATCCGCGCGGACGTGCTGACACCGGCCGAGGTGCTGATCTCCGCCACCTCGACGAATGCCGAGCTGATGCAGCAGGAAGGCCGGCTCGGGACGGTGGCGCCGGGCGCCGTCGCCGACCTGCTGGTCGTCGACGGCAACCCGCTCGAGGACATCAACGTGCTCGAGCACCAGGGCCGCAACCTTGACGTCATCATGAAGGGCGGCCGGTTCTACAAGGACCGCCTGGCGGCGTGAGCGCGCCGCAGGGCTACTCCGCCGCCAGCGCCGCCTCGTGCGCCTTCGGCCAGTAGGTGCCGAGCGCCCAGACATTGCCTTCCGGGTCGCGGCAGATGAACTCGCGGCTGCCGTAGTCGCGGTCGGTCGGCTCCTCCAGGATCTCGGCGCCCGCCGCCCGGGCCCGTTCGCAGGCCTGGTCGGTGTCCGGCACGGCCACGTAGATGCTCTTGCCGCCATTCTCGCCCGGCCCGCCGACCATGCGGCCGTATTCGTCCTCGCGCGCCTGGCCGACCATGATCATCGCCGAGCCGAAGCTAAGCTGGGAATGGGCGACCTTGCCGTCATTGTCGCGGTAAAGGGCGTGCACCTCGAAACCGAACGCCTCGACCAGCCAGTCGATCATCCGGTTGGCGTCCCGGTAGCGGAACGTCGGGTAGAGGCGAGGCGGCTCGACCGGGCCGGTGTGGCCGCCCGTGGTGGTGCTGATTGTCGCTGTGCTGGACATGGCTTCCTTCCTTCAATCGGGATGATGCGGCCTTCCTAGCCTGAGCGCCGCTGGCCGGTATTGAAGAAATGTAACCTGTCCGGCGGGGCCGCTCAGGCGCGCGGCTGCCGGGCCAGCCAGCCTGCCGGCGAGGCGCCGGCGAATTCCCGGAACTCCCGGACCAGGTGCGCCTGGTCCGCATAGCCGGCGGCGACGGCGATATCGGCCCAGTCGACCAGGTCGACGCCGAGCGCCAGGCGCTGCGCCCGGTTGAAGCGGACGATCCGCGCCACCGCCTTGGGCGGCAGGCCGATCTCGTCGCGAAAGCGACTGGCCAGGTGCTTGCGGCTCCAGTCCAGCTCGCCGGCGAGCGCTTCCACCCGCGCCGTGCCTCCCGAGCGCAGCAGACGGGCGAAGGCGCGGCCGGCGCCGCTCAACGACGTGGCCACCCCCAGACGGCGGGCGACGAGTTCCTCGACGAGCGCGAAGCGGGTGGGCCAGTCCGCCGCTTCCTCGACGCGGGCGCCGAGCTCCGCGACTCCGGGATCGTCGATGTCGGCGACCGGCACCATGCGGTCGGCGATCTCCCGCATCGGCAGGCCGAAGAAGCGGTGGGCGCCGAGTGGCGTGAAGTTGATCTGCAGGCAGTGGGCGCGGCCGGTCGAGTTGATCAGCACCGGCCCGCCGAACAGGCCGGCGATGAAGCTCGGCATGCGGTCCGCCCGTCCGGGCTGGCGTCCCAGGCCGATCTCGAACGGATCGGCGAAGGAGAAGATCAGCGGCACCACCAGGGAGGCGGTCTCCACCTGGTGGATGGGGCCGGCCGCCAGCTCGCGATAGCCGGTCATGTCGACGACCAGGCCGGCCAGTGCCGGTGGCGGCCTCCAGCGCACGAAGTCGACCGGCCAGTCCGGCTGCGGCACGGCCAGGTCTCCGCGCTCGATCGTCAGGTCGTCCATGGCGTCTCCGGGTCCGACGGCGCGCAGCATAGCGCGGCCGCGACCCGCTCACCACCGCCGTTCGGTCGGGCCTACAGACCACCCTCGAAATAGACCATCCGCTGCCCCTCGAGGCCGAGGGAGCGGTAGAAGGCATTGGCCTCCGCATTGTCGGTCTCGGTCGCCACCCAGAAGCCGCCGCAGCCGCGCCGGCGGCCTTCCTCGAGCAGCAGGCGAACGAGCGCCGTGGCGATCCCCCGGCGCTGCCGCTCCGGCGCGACGCCGAGATTGTCGATGTAGAGCTGGTCCGCCTCGTCCGGATTGCGGTGGACCACCGCGCGCGCCTGCCCGACGACGACACCGTCGGTGACGGCGATCGCCATCAGGTGCCCCGGTTCGGCCACGTAGGCGGCCAGCCGGTCGAGGCGGATGGCGGCGTCGAACACGTCCTCCGCGACGCTGCCGAGGAGATAGGCGTTCTCCGCGCCCACCAGCAGGACCTGGGTGTCGCCCGGCGCCCGCATCCGCTTCTCCCGGTTTCCGGCCGGTCGCCTAGCCGGCGCCGGCGATTGCGTCCAGATAGGGGGCGATCAGGAAGGCGGCGAGCGGCGTCACCGTGGCGACGTCCACCGGGTGGTAGGCGTACTCCGCGTCCAGGATGTTCATGGTGCCGAGGATCTCGCCGTTCCACAGCACCGGCACGTTGATGCAGGCGCCGCAGCCCAGGCTGCGGATCAGCTCGTGGTCGAAGAAGGCCCAGCGGATGTCGGCATCGGTACGGCCGAGCCAGGGCTGCCGGCCGCCGATGACATGACGCCCCCAGTCGGTCATCTCACCCAGCGGCTTGCGGCCGCCGACCGGATACTCGCCCGGCCGGTTGGAGTAGATGCGCGCCGCCTCGCCCCGCTTCATGTCGAGGAACATGAGGGTGAACAGCTTGTGGCCGACGAGCCGCTGCACGCCGTCGCAGAGCGCGTCGTAGAGCGTTTCCGGCTGGCCCGGCCTTCCGGCCGCGTCGGTGATGCGGGCGGCGACCTTGAGGAGATCGGCACGGTTGGCTTCGGACATCGTCGTCTCGTTCTCGTCGTCTCGTTCTTGTCGGTTCGGGTCGGTCGTGGTTCGGGTCGGTCTTGGTTCGGGTCAGTTTTGGTTCGGGTCAGTTTTCTGGCCGCGGCGCGGTCAGCCCGACCTCGCGCGCCCGGAGCGGCCGCTCCGGCACCAGGCCGCGCGGGCGCAGGCGCATGGCGAGGATCAGCAGGATGCCGATCGCCATCTCGCGGGTGGCGGCGACCTGCACGCCCGACAGGCCGGGCACGATGTCGTGCAGGAAGCGGCTACCCTCGATGACGAAGACGACCAGCACGGCGCCGACCAGCGCGCCCAGCATGTTGCCGGGGCCGCCGGCGGTCAGCGCCAGGAAGATGTAAATGGTGATCAGCGGCCGGAAGACGTCGGGCGCGATATAGCTGTTGTAGTGCCCGTAAAGCGCCCCGGCGAGACCGAGCAGACCGGCCGACAGGGTGAAGGCCTGCAGGCGCAGGCGGGCGACCGGCTTGCCAGCGACGCCGGCGACGATGTCGTCGTCCCGGACCGCCCGGAGCGCCCGGCCATAGGGCCCGTTGGCGAGGTTGCGCAGCAGCAGGGTGACGACCACCAGCACCACGGTGGTGATGCCGAGGAACAGCACGTTGAACTCGAAGGGCGTCAGCTCGCTACGCCAGGGGCCGGGAATGTTGGAGATGCCGTCGGCACCCCGGGTCAGCCAGGTCTCGTTGCTGGCGAACAGGCGCACGCTCTCGGAGAAGCCGAGCGTGATGATGGCGAGATAGTCGCCGCGCAGCCGGAGCGTGATCGCCGCCAGCAGCAGCCCGCCGGCACCGGCGAAGACGAAGCCGAGCACGACGCCTCCGACGATCGGCATGCCGCCCGCCGTGGTGGCGATGGCGCTGGCATAGGCGCCCAGGGCGAAGAAGCCGGCGAGACCGAGATTGATCATGCCCGTCAGGCCCCAGGCGACGTTGAGGCCGAGCGCCAGCAGGGCGTAGACGCCGATGGTGACACCGATGGAGGCGAGATAGCTGAGCATGGCCGCGCCTCCCTCAGGCCCGCTTCCGGCCGAGCAGGCCCTGGGGTCTGAGCGTGAGCACCAGCAGGATGGCGAAGAAACCGACCGTGCTCTTGTACGTCGCGTCCAGCACCACCAGCGACAGCTCCTCGCCGATCCCGATGACGAAGGCGCCGGCGACCGCGCCGGGAATGCTGCCCAGGCCGCCGACGACGGCGGCGGCGAAGATCGACAGGATGAAGCGGAAGCCGGTCAGCGGATCGATCGCCGTGCCCAGCCCCTGCAGCACGCCGCCGATGCCGACCAGCCCCATGGCGATGAAGACGGCGAGCTGGGTGACCCGCTCGGTCGGGATGCCCTTCAGCAGGGCAAGCTGCGGGTTGTCGGCGACGGCGCGCATGGCCTTGCCGAAGCGCCCGAAGCGCAGGAAGAGGAAGAGCGCCGTCATCACCGCGGCGGAGACGATCAGGTTCTCCACCTGCTGCGGCCCGACGCGGATGCCCCAGAAGCGCCAGTCGCGCAGGATCGGCAGGTCGTAGCCGCGGATGTCGTTGCCGAAGCCGAAGCGCACCATGTTCTCCAGCACCACGGTCAGCGCGATGGAGGCGATGGCGGTGGTCAGCGCGCCATAGGGCCGCATGGGCTGCAGCACGATCTTGTCGGTCGCCACGCCGACCGCGCCGGCGACGAGGAAGGCGACCGCGACCGAGGCGATGATCGGCAGGCCGAGATCGACATTGGCCACCAGGGCGGCGAAGGCACCGATGGTGGCGATCGACGCCACCGAGAAGTTCGGAAAGCGCAGCACGGCGAAGATCGTCGTGAACCCGATCGCCGGCAGGGCCAGCAGGCTGCCATAGAGCAGGCCGTTGATGATCAGCTGGGGCACCAGCTCCATGGGGCGCCGTGACCTCGTCTAGCGGGAAAAGGGACGGGGCGGCCGGCACCCTCGGGCCGGCCGCCCCGACGGCCTGGGGTCAGATGCGCTCGAAATCGACCGCGGCGCCGCCCTCGATCCGCTTGATCAGGAACTGCGTGCCGGTGATGTCGCCGATTTCGGTGAAGTCGCAGGGTCCGCTGGCGCCGGTGTAGTTGACGGCGCCGCCGGCGGCCAGGATCTCCAGCCCGTCCAGGGCGTTGTCCACGGCCTCGCCGTCGCCCTGGCTGATCGTCCGCACCGCGTCGCGGATCGCCTCGCCGCTGGCACCACTGGCGGCGGCCGCCGCGAGGATGCAGAGATTGGCGTGATCGTAGGTCTGCGCCGAATAGGGATCGACCACGTCGACGCCGAGGATCTCCTGCACCCTTGCATAGGCGCCGGAGCCGATGTCGGGCGTGCCTTCCCAGGTGAAGACGCCTTCCAGGACCTCGGCCGGCAGCGCGTCGAGCACCGACTGGTTGACGGCATAGGCCGGGCCGATCATGCCGCCCTCGTACCCCGCCTGGTAGAGGTCGCGCAGCAGCACGGTGGTGTCCGTGGCGTAGCCGCCGAGCAGCAGGAAGTCCGGATCGCCGGCCATGATCTGGTCGACCTCCGAGCGGTAGGAGGTCTTGTCGGCCTCGTAGATCAGGCTCTCCATCGAGGCGCCATTGGCCGCCGCGACCTCGGCCATGATGGCGATCGAGCTTTCCGCGAAGGGCGTCTGCGGGCCGATCCAGGCCATCCGCTGGGCGCCCTGCGCGATCATGAACTCCGCCGCCACGCGGATCTGCAGCTGGCTGTTCGGCTGGGTGCGGATGATGTAGCCCATATGCGGCAGCTGGGTGATCGAGTCCGCGCCCGACACGGTGAACAGCATGCGCGCGGACTCCCAGCACACCGGCGCCACCGCCGTCGTCACCGCGGACGCCCAGGTGCCCATCACGGCGGAGACGCCATCGAGGTCGACCAGCTTGCGCGCCGCGCGAACCGCCGCCTCGGGGCTGGTCTGGGTGTCCTCCGAGATGATCTCGATCGGCTGGCCGAGGACGCCACCGGCGCCGTTCACCGCGTCGACCACCCCGACGATGGCGTCGCGCATGGACGGGCCGTAATTGCCGCCGGCCCCGGTCAGCGGGGTCAGCGTGCCGATCCTGAGCGCGGCCGGCTGGGCGCGCACGATCGCCGGCATCGCCAGCAGGCTGGCACCGGCGGCCGTGCCGGCGAGGAACTGCCGGCGGCGAACATGAAACGTCTTATGCATCGTCTTGCCTCCTTGTTTGGCCTTCATTGGTTTCGGCCCCGCCATCGGGCGGGGCGGAAGCGGCGCGGTCGCCAAGGAACATGTGCCGCACCGATTCGTCCTCGAGAAATTCCGCCGCGCTGCCCGTCTTGGCGTTGCGGCCGTCGACCAGCAGATAGGCGTCGTCGGCGCGGCCGAGGGCGGCCAGCGCGTTCTGCTCCACCATCGCCACCGCCACGCCGGTGTCGCGGATGGCGACCACGGTGTCGAACAGCTCCGTCGCCGCGATCGGGCTCAGGCCCGCGGTCGGCTCGTCGAGCAGCAGGATGCCGGGCTCGGTCATCATCGCCATGGCCATGGAGAGGATCTGCCGCTGCCCGCCGGACAGGCTGGCGGCGGCCTGGCGCCGCTTCTCCGCCAGGATGGGGAAGCGGCCATACATCGCCTCGACCTGACGCCTGGTCTCCTTGGGCGCCAGCCAGCCGCCCATTTCCAGGTTCTCGCGCACGGAGAGCGTCGGGAAGACGTTGGCCTCCTGCGGCACGAAGCCGATGCCCCGCTGCACGATGGCGCGGGTGCTGGACCGGGTAATCTGTTCCCCGTCCATGATGATCTCGCCGCCGGTGATGCGGATCAGCCCGGCGATGGCCTTCAGCAGCGTCGACTTGCCCGCGCCGTTCGGGCCGATGATGGCGACGATGCGCCCCGGACGCACCGCCAGGTCGACACCCTTGAGGATGCTGTCGGCGGTGGAGTATCCGCCCCTGAGATCGCGCACCGTCAGCTCGCTCATGGCCCGATCCCGCTCATGCCGGCGCGTAGCCGAGATAGGCGTCCTGCACGGCCCGGCTCGCCGCCACCTCGGCGAAGCTGCCGCACATCAGGTCGCGGCCCTCGGCCATCACGTAGACCGGGTGGCAGAGGCTGGCGACGGTGTCCATGTCGTGCTCGATGATCAGGAAGCTGTAGCCTTCGCCCTTGAGCTCGAGCAGCCGGTCGGCGATCTCCCGCGACAGGGTCGGGTTGACGCCGGCCACCGGCTCGTCGAGCAGGATCAGCCTGGGTTCCGCCATCAGCGCCCGGCCGATCTCCAGCAGCTTCTTCTGGCCGCCGGACAGCGCCGTCGTCAGGTTGTCGAGCACGTGGTCGAGGCGCAGCTTCTCCGCCACCTCCCGCGCCTTGGCGGCGATCGCCCGGTCCTGGCGGCGCCAGGTGCCCGGCCGGAACAGCGCGGTCGCCAGATCGTCGCCCGCCTGGTCCGGTGCGTAGAGCATCAGGCTCTCAAGCACGGTCAGCGAGGGGAAGCCGCGGGCGATCTGGAAGGTCCGGGTGAGGCCGATGCGGGCGATGTGCTCCGAGCTTCGGCCCGTGATGTCCTCGCCGGCGAAGCGCACCCGGCCGGCATCGGCGGCCAGTGTGCCGGACAGGATGTTGAACAGCGTGGTCTTGCCGGCACCGTTCGGGCCGATCAGACCGGTGATGGTGCCCACCTCCACGGCGAGGCTGGCGTCGACGACGGCATGCACGCCACCGAAGCTCTTGGCGACATGCTCGGCCTGGAGAAGCGCGGTCATGGCGCGCCTGGAGCCGTGCCCCAGCATGCGACATCGTACGCGACATCGGGCGCGACATCGCGCGCGATCGGGCCGTGCCCGGCGGCCGACCGGCCCTGATGGCCGCGCCCGCGCCTGGCACGCGGAACAAGGGAAACCCGACACCACATGGCCCGGATGTTCCCCTACTCCGGTCCCGTTGCCAATAGGTTTGTCTCCAATTTGATACCTTTGCGCCGGCGCCGTCTCAGGCGGCCATGGCGAGGCGGCCGGGGGACACCGTGGCAGTGTCGAGGCCGGCGATCGGGTTGTCCCGACCGATCACCTGGGCGGCCGTCAGCCGAGCCATGCCGACCGCGGTCTGGATGCCGTAGCCGCCCTGGCCGGCGAGCCAGAAGAACCCTTGGACCGCCGGATCCCAGCCGATCACCGGATTGCCGTCGGGCGCGAAGGTGCGCAATCCCGCCCAGCGGTGCAGGACCCGCCGGACCTGGTAGCCGAGCACGGTCTCGATGCGGTCGACGACGAGCGCGACGTCGAGTTCCTCCGGCTGCGCGTCGCAGGGCTCCGACGGTGTCGCGTCGGCCGGCGAAGCCAGCAGGTTGCCGGTCTCCGGCTTGAAGTAGAAGGTCTCCGCGAAGTCGCCGACGACCGGCCAGCCAGCGGGATCGGCACCCTCGGGCGGCGGCAGGATCACCGCGGTGCGCCGCTTGGGCACCAGGCCGACAGGCCGGGCCCCGGCCAGCGCCGCCACCCGGTCCGACCAGGCCCCGGCGGCGTTGACGATGACGTCGGCCGCCAGTGTCTGCCCACCGGCCCTGACCTGCCAGCGGCCGCCCCGCCGCTCGATGCGCTCGACCCCGGCGTCGACGACGACGCGCCCGCCGCGCGCCTTGAAGCCGGCGAGGAAGCCCTGATGCAGTGCCGCGACGTCGATCTCGGTGGCGCCGCGCTCGAAGGCGGCATGGGCGTAGGCATCGGCCCGCAGCGGCGGCACCATCGACCGGACGGCCTCGATCGACACCTCCTCGAAGGCCGGGTCGCCCGCCACCTCGGCGTGGAAGCGGTCGGCCTCCGTCGCGCCGGCGAGCAGAACGACCCCGCGCGGTTTGAGGATCGGCGCGGCGGCGAAGCCTTCCGGCGGCGCGGCCAGAAAGCCGTGGCTGGCCCGGGTCAGGGCGCGGATCGCCGGTGGGCCATAGGTGGCGATGTAGAGCGCGGCCGACCGGCCCGTCGTGTGATAGCCGGGCTGGGCCTCGGCCTCCAGGATGGTGATCCGCGCGGCGTCGCCCAGGTCCTCGCCCAGCGCGTAGCCGGCCGCGGCGCCGGCGATGCCGCCGCCGATGATCACGATATCCTGGGATGCCATGTCCGTCCCCGTCGCCCTGCGATGCCATGTCGGGCGGTCCAGGCCAGGAGGCCGCCGCCCGACGCGCGCGAGGCTAGGCGCATTGGCGGGGCGCGGGCAAGTCCCGCGGCACCGGCGCGGCGCCGTTCAGGGACCGGTGCCGACCGTCAGTCCAGATCGGCGCAGGACAGGCCCACGGCGTCCAGGCCCTCCTCCAGGAAGTCGCCGAGCTGGGGGATGCCCAGCAGGTAGCCCGGCATCTGACGGTCGCGGGCCGAGGCAGCCTGGGCGCGGGCCTCCTCCCATTCCTCGCCGCTGTAGTCGCCACGGCCGATCCAGGCCAGCGCCACCAGGTCGTACTGCTCGTCCACGTTGAGCCCGTCGATGGCGCCGGCGAGCGCCTCGAAGGTCGGGTCGTCGGGGTAGTCCTCGAGGATCGCGACATCCATGTCGTCGCTCGGGTTGGAGCCCGGATCGGCCTCCACCACGCCCTCCTTGCCGTCGAAGATGCGCGCCAGCTGGATGATGGTGCAGACCTCTTCCAATGATACCGTCAGCATGGCTCACGTCCCCTCGATGTCGCGGGACCGCTGGTCCCCGGTCTTGCGCCCGCCCCGGTGCCCGCCACTGACCTCGCGCGGGCCGAGGCACTCGGCGATGTCAACGCGGTCGAGCGTCTCGCGTTCCTCCAGCGCCGCGATCAGCCGGGCGACTTTCGGTCGCCAGGCTTCGAGAACCTCCGCCGCGCGCGCCTCCGCCTCGTCGAGGATGCGGCGCACGGCCCGGTCGGCGGCCGCGGCCGTCGCCTCGGAGAAGTGCCGCGGCTGGGCGATCTCGCGGCCGAGGAAGGGATGATCCTCGCTGTCCCGCACATCGACCGGACCGACCTCCTCCGACATGCCCCAGCGCCCGACCATCCAGCGGGCCAGCTGCGTGGCCATGCGGATATCCTCGTCGGCGCCCGAACTGAGGCTGCCGAGGAAGGTCCGCTCGGCCGCCCGGCCGCCCAGCATGACGGAGAGCCGGCTGCGCAGATAGTCCTCCGACAGCGTGTGGCGCTCGATCTCGGGCACCTGATGGGTGCCGCCGAGCGCGCGGCCGCGCGGGATGATGGTCACCTTGTGCAACGGATCGGTGTCGGGCAGGAAGTAGGCGACCGCCGTGTGGCCGGATTCGTGCACCGCCAGGCGGTGGCGCTCCTCGTCATGGATGGCCATGGTGCGCAGGCTGCCCATGATGATGCGGTCGCGCATCATCTCGAAATGCCGCGACGAGACCCGGTCGAGATCCTCGCGGGCCGCGGCCATCGCCGCCTCGTTCACCAGGTTCTTCAGGTCCGCGCCCGAGAAGCCGGGCGTGCCGGCCGCCACGCCCGCCAGATCGACATCGTCGGCCAGCGGCACGCCACGGGCATGCACCTTCAGGATGGCCAGGCGGGCGCCGAGATCGGGCAGTTCCAGGGTGATGTGCCGGTCGAACCGGCCCGGCCGCAGCAGGGCCGGGTCCAGCACGTCGGGCCGGTTGGTGGCCGCCAAGACGACGACCGCCTCATGCCCCTCGAAACCGTCCATCTCGGCCAGGATCTGGTTGAGGGTCTGCTCGCGCTCGTCGTGACCGCCGCCGAAGCCGGCACCGCGGACCCGGCCGATGCTGTCGAGTTCGTCGATGAAGATGATGCTGGGCGCCGCCTTCTTGGCCTCCTCGAACAGGTTGCGCACGCGACCGGCGCCGACGCCGACGAAGACCTCGATGAACTCCGAGGCGGAGATCGGGAAGAACGGCACCTTGGCCTCCCCGGCCAGCGCCCGGGCGAGCAGGGTCTTGCCGGTGCCGGGCGGCCCCTCGAGCAGGATGCCATGCGGCACCTCCGCGCCCAGCCGCCGGTAGCGCTCCGGATCGCGAAGGAAGGCGAGGATCTCCGCCACCTCGGCCTTGGCATTGTCCTGGCCGGCGACCTGGTCGAAGGTGACCTTCGGCACGCCCTCGGGCTCGATCTTGCGGGTCCTTCCCTTCAGCAGGCCGCCGAGCCCGTAGCGGTCGAGGCCGCTCGTGAGGCCGCCACCCGCCGCACGGCGCATGAGGAAGTACCAGACGCCGAAGATGAGGACCCACGGGAGCAGCCCGCCGATCCAGCCGAGCACACCGCCCTCGCCGTCCACCGCCCGAACCTCCACCCCCTGCGCCTCCAGCCGGGCGAGCAGGGCCGGGTCGCCGGTCGGCGGAAGCTGGCTGGTGAAGGCGAGCGTGCCACCCTCCGCACCCTCGACCACGCGGTGGAAGGTGCCGCGGATGGTCTCGCCCTCGAAGGTCACGCTGGCCACCTCGCCGTCGTCGACCAGGCTGACGAAGCGGGAGTAGGAAAGCTCGGGCGCCGCCGGCTCGAGGGAGACCCCGAAGACAAGGGCGTAGACGAACAGGCCGGCGAGCAGCAGCAGCAGCCAGCGGAAGGGATTGCCGGCGGGACCGCCGCCGGTCGCGTTCGGTTTGTCCCCCGGTCTCAGCTGTCCGTCCGCCATGCGCCCACGCCCCGGTCCCGCTCGTCTTGCCAGCATGGCCCCGACCGGCGGCGGCGGCATTGATGCGGGTCAAATAGCGCGCCGGTGACTGGGCGGGACTGGGCGGGACCGGGCGGGTCCGCGTGGCTCTCAGCCCGGCTGGGCCAGACTGGCGCGGATCCGCGCCGACACCGCCTCGGCGAGGTCGCGCAACTCGACGCTGACCTCGACCGGGTAGGTTTCGGCCTGCGTCAGGCGCCTGAGGCCGTCGGGAAGACGACCGAGTTCCGCCGCCGCGTGATCGCGGAGCTGCCCCAGAGCGGGCAGCGGCCGCACCAGCGCCCCGTCCTTGACCACGGTTTCCAGCAGCGGGCGCCCATCGGCCTTCTCGCCGTCCAGCACGATCAGGTCACCGGCAATCCGGCCCTGCTCGTCGAGGCGGCGGAAGACCTGCTTGCGTCCGGGCCAGGTCGCCTTGCCCTCCGACAGCTTGCGCCGCGCGATGCCGGCATATTCCTGCAGCTTGTAGGCGCAGTCCATCGCCGGCGCGTCCTGCGAGGTCGCCAGGCTGGTGCCGATGCCGAAGCCGTCGATCGGCGCGCCTGCCTCGGCGAAGCGCGCGATCTCCTGCTCGTCGAGCCCGCCACTGGCGACGATGCGCGTGTCGTCGAGCCCGGCGTCGTCGAGGATCTGCCTGACCGTTCGGGCCAGTGCGCCGAGATCGCCTGAATCGAGCCTGACGGCGTCGATGCCGATGCCTTCCGCCCGCAGAATGGGCGCGATCTCCGTCACCAGGCGCGCACCCGCGACGGTGTCGTAGGTGTCGATCAGCAGCACCACGCCCTCCTTGCGCGCGCGGGCGAAGCGCAGGAACGCCTCGCGCTCGCTGTCATGGGCCTGGATGAAGGAATGCGCCATGGTGCCGGTGACCGGAATGCCGTAGCGAAATCCCGCCTCCACCGTGGCCGTGCTGGCGAAGCCGGCGATATAGGCGGCGCGCGCGGCCAGAATGCCCGCCTCCGCGCCGTGGGCGCGGCGGAAGCCGAAATCCACCAGGCTTCGTCCGCCGGCGACCATGACCATGCGGGCGGCCTTGCTGGCGATGAGCGACGGATATTGCAGCAGGTTGATCAGCCGCGATTCCAGCAGCTGGGCCTGTGGCAGCGGCGCCGTGACCCGGACCACGGGCTCGTCGGGGAAGTAGACCGTGCCTTCCTGCATCGCGGCGACGTCGCCGGTGAAGCGGAAGCGATCGAGGTGATCGATGAAGTCGCGACTGAAGCGTCCGGTCTCGGCCAGCCAGTCGAGTTGCCGGGCATCGAAGGAGAGGCCGAGAATGTAGTCGACCGCCTGTTCAAGCCCCGCCGCCACGAGGAACCCTCGGCCGGCCGGCAGCTTGCGCACGAAGAACTCGAAGCTGGCCGGTTCCGTCATGCCCGCCTCGAGATAGGCCTGGGCCATGGTCAGCTGATAGAGGTCGGTATAGAGGCCGGTCGGCTGTCGCATCGCTCCCTCCTGGTCGCCTCCCTGATGTGGGAACGGCCGAGGCGGCGTCGACCCCGACGGCTCAGGACATGCCGACGCGGCGGATGAAGTCGGCGAAGGCGGCGAGCTGCTTGGCGACCAGCTCGCGGGTCGCATCGTCGGTCAGCTCGCCCGCGTCATTGAACTTCTTCGGCGCGCCCATGACGAAGATCTCCGGCCGGGTGAAGGTGATCGCCTCGACGAAGACCAGGATCTGGCGGAGATGGTACTGCATGCGCCCACCGCCCAGCGGGCTGGGCGAGGCGGACTGCAGGGCCACCGGCTTGTTGCGGAATGGCTGGTCCTCCAGGCGCGAGACCCAGTCGATGGCGTTCTTCAGTACGCCAGGGACAGAGAAGTTGTATTCGGGCGAGACGAAAATGACGCCGTCGGCCTCCCGCACGGCGGCGCCGAGCGCCATGACGTCGTCGGGGAAACCGTCGCTGTCCTGCAGGTCGGCGTTGTAGAGCGGGAAGCCGCCGATCGGGGGCGCGGCGGTGATGGTCATGCCGCGTGGCGCCAGGTCCGGCAGGGCGCGGGCGAGGGCGGCGTTGTACGACCCCTTGCGCAGGCTGCCGCAGATGGTGAGCACGTCGAGCTTCGCGGTGTCGGACATCGCCTTGTTGCCTCCGGGCGTGGTGACGGGATCGGGGAACGAGATTGTTCTGCCGTGCCCAGGTCAACGCGACGCGGCGAGCGCAAGTTCCGTCGGGGCGGCGCGTCGCGTGCCGATCAGCCGGCGTTCCCGGTCCGCCGCCGGATCAGGGCCGAGCCAGGCACGTGGGCGAGCGGCCCCTGGCTGTCCAGCGCGTGCTCCAGATTGCGCAGGGCGATGCGGGCGTGTTCGCGCATGATCGCCTCGGCGCGGGCGCCCTCCCGCCTTTCGATCGCCTGCAGCACCATGCGGTGCTGGTCCTGGGCGATGGTGAAGATGTGGTGCGAGGCCGGCGAATGGGCCTGCACCTCGACCATGGCGCTGGGCGAGGCGAAGGGCAGCGCGTTCACCCGCTCCAGCTGGCGCTCCAGCGATGCGTTGCCCGCCAGCGCCATCAGCATGTCGTGGAAGCGCCGGTTGAGCGCGATGTAGCGCGACATGTCGAACCGGTCGGGCCCGTCGCCGATCACCGCGTCGATCGCATCGACCACCTTCTCCGCCGCCGCCAGCTTCTGCCTCGGCACGCCGTGCTCCGCCGTCAGGCGGACGGCGAGGCCCTCCAGCGTGCCGCGGATCTCGATCGCCTCCTTCACCTCCCGCTCGCTGAAGGTCCGGACCGCGAAGCCGCCCGAGGGGATGGCCTCCAGGAGCCCCTCCTCCTCCAGCCGCACGAGGGCGATGCGCAGGGGCGAGCGCGACAGGCCGAGGCGTTCCACCATCTGCAGTTCCGAGACGCGCTCGCCCGGCTTGAGCTCGCCGCGGATGACAAGCTCCCGCAGGGCCAGCTGCGCCTTCATGGTCTGCGAGAGCTGGCGCCGCTCCGATCCGCCGCTCATGCCGCGCTCCCGTCCGCCGTGGTGATGCGGGCGATGCTCCCCGCTTTGCCGGGTACGGTCAAACGCCGTAATCATCCGGGTTCAAACCGGCCGCTCGCCGGTATCGACGGTGACGCTGCCGCCGGCGAAGCGCGAGACGCAGGTGCAGAGCTTGGCGTTGGCCGCCTTCTCCTCGTCGCTGAAGAATACGTCGCGGTGGTCGACCGGCCCATCGGCCGCCAGGATCGGCAGGGCGCACAGGCCGCATTCGCCACGCCGGCAGTCCGAGATCATCTCGACGCCCGCGGCCTCCAGCGCCTCCAGCATGGAGCGCCCGGGCGGCACCTCGATGGCGCGGCCGTCGCCGGCGACGCGGACGGTGAACGGCACCGTGGGAAAGCGGCCGCTGCGCCCGAATGTCTCGAAACGCAGCAGGTCGTCCGGCCGGCCGCTGTCGCGCCAGGCCTGGCGGGCGGCGTCCAGCATCGGCAGGGGCCCGCAGACATAGAGCTCGCCGCCCAGTGCCAGCCGGGCGATCTCGGCGGCGAGGTCGATGCGCTGCCCCGCCTCGCCGACGAAGGTCTCCAGCCGCGGGCCGAGGCGCCGGCCGAGCGCGTCGGCGAAGGCGAGATCGCTTGCCCGGCGCACGCCGTAGAGCAGGCGAAAGTCGGCGCCCCGCTCCGCCAGCGCCAGGGCGTGGGCGTGGATCGGCGTGATGCCGATGCCGCCGGCGATCAGAAGGTATTCCGGCCGGCCGGCGGTGAGCGGGAAATCGTTGACGGCCATGCCGACGGACAGGGCTGCGCCGGGCTGCAGCCGCCACATGTGGCGCGAGCCGCCATGGCTGTCGGCCAGCCGCTTCACCGCGATGCGGTAGACGGCGTCCCGGCAGGCGTCGATCACGGAATAGGACCGGGTATCGGGCCGGCCGTCGATGTCGACCGTCACCTTGATGTGGCTGCCGGGGCTCGGCGGCTCGAAGGGACTTTCCGGTTCGATCTCGAACAGCCGGATGTCCGGGGTCAGGTCCCGGGTGGCGCGCAGGCGGGCGGGGCGCCAGTCGATGGTCGCTGTCATTCGCCCTACTCCGCCGCCGCCGGCGACGCCGCCGGCCGTTCCTCGGCGATCATCCGGTCGATCAGCCGCCGCGCCCACAGTGCACCGGCGTCGATGTTCAGGTTGTAGAAGGGCATGCGCGGATTGCGCTCGATGGCCTCCTGCTGGCGCTCCAGGATGAAGGCGTCCTGCTCGTAAAGCCCCTTGCCGTCGCCGACATGGGCACGGGCGATCCGCTCGGTCAGCACCGCGTCCCCGGTCTTGAAGCTGCGCACGAAGTTCCAGAAGTAGTGGCAGGTCCTCGCCGTCGCCGGAGTGATGGCGGCCAGGAACCAGCCATTCACCCCCTGCGAGCGATCGCCCTCCGGCGCGCCGCTGCCGGTGGGCGCCACGCCGACATCGCCGACCACCACGCCCGGCGCCTCGAAACGGATGATCTGCCAGCGGTCGACCGGACCGGGCTTGCCCAGATTGGCGGCCCAGAAGGGTGGCGGCTCGATGTCGATCATCCAGCGGGTGATGGTGGCCGTGCGCCCACCATGGGTGACCTCGAAGGGCGCGCCGGTGATGTTGTCGTCGCCGATCGAGCCGGCGTGGACATAGGTCTCGTGCGTCAGGTCCATGAGGTTGTCGACGACCAGCCGGTAGTCGCATTTCAGATCGTAGAAGGTGCCACCCTCGCCGACACGGTCGGTGCCGTCGTTCCAGTGGAAATCTGGCACGAGGGCCGGATCGGCGAGGGCCGGATCGCCCGGCCAGATCCACACCAGGCGGTGCCTCTCGACGACCGGGAAGGCCTTCACGCAGGCCGATGGATTGATCGTCTTCTGCGCCGGCATGTGGACGCAGCGCCCGGCCGCGTTGAAGGCGAGGCCGTGATAGCCGCAGACCACGTTGTCGCCGTCGAGATGGCCGAGCGAGAGCGGCACCAGGCGATGCCAGCAGGCATTTTCCAGCGCCGTCACCCCGCCATCGGCGCGGCGGTAGAGCACCACGTCGCGGTCGCAGATCGTGCGGGCCTCCAGACGGCGCTCGACCTCGTGCTCCCAGGCCGCGGCGTACCAGGCGTTCAGCGGAAATGGCTTGGTGTCGGTCATGGCAGGTCCTCCCGCGCGGGAATGTATACAGAATTGCCGAAAAAGCAAGTGAACTCGCCCTAGAATCGGTTGTTCACCCATTTCCTGTATACAGTTTTCCCATGCCCTTCGGAGGTTGGAATCTCTTGTTTTCAACGCCTTGAAACGGCAAAGGCCGCCGCAGGCAATGCCGCGACGGCCTCATGATGCGATCTGTCGCACCTCCTTCCAACCCGGCGCCGGTCCGGATGGCGGCGGTTCAGCCTGCCTTGCCGTCCTCGGACCCGTCCTCGGGTGCGTGCCTGGAGCCCTCTTTCGACTTCTGCTTCCGCCCGGCACCGGCCAGGCCGGACAGTCCGTCCTCGAAACTGACGCCGACGGATTCGCCGATGCGCTTCAGGGCGGGCAGTTGCACGGCCATCTCCATGATGCTGTCCAGCGCCTGGTTGATCACCGGCCGCTCCGCGCTCTCCCCGCCGCCGCGGCTGAAGGCGCCGCCGGAAAGGTGGTGGACGTTGATCGAGCTGATCTTCTCCGCCGGGCGCACCATCTCCGCCAGGATCCGCGGCATTGCGTCGAGGCGGGCACGCTCCAGCTCCATGGCGACGATGGCCTCTGAACGCACGTTCTCCGCCTCCAGCCGGGCCCGCATCGCCTCGGCCTCGGCCAGCTTCTCGTGCTTGCCGGCCTCCGCGTCCTCGCGCCTGGCCAAGGCCCGATCCTTGGCCGTCGCCTTGTCGGATTCCGCGGCGATCTGCGCCCGCGTGGCGGCGGCCTCGGCCTCCTGCCGGGCGGACATCAGCGCCACGGCGTGCCGGCGTTCGGCCTCGGCCAGCTGGCGGGCGGTGGCGATCGCCTCCTCCGCCTTGGCCGCCTCGCTGCGCGCCAGATCGGCGGCCGCCCGGGCACGACTCTCCTCCTGGCTCTTGGCGGCGACGCGGATCTGGCGATCCTGCTCGGCCAGCTCCAGCACCTGCGCGCGCTCGATCTCGGCCTCGCGGATCGCCTGCTCGCGGCCGATATCGGCGAACTCGATCTCCTGCTCCATGCGGATGCGGGCATGCGCGGCCTCGCGCTCGGACTCCGCCTTGCGCCTGGCCACCTCGGCGATCTGCGCCGCCAGCAGGGTCTCGATCTCCTGCTGCTGGGCGATCTGGGCCCGGCGCTCCTCCAGGTCGATCTCCAGCTTCTGGCGGGCCGCCTGCATGGCCGCCTTGCGCACCGAGACCTCGGCATCGGAGTCGATTTCCGCGCGTTCCTTCTTCGAGCGGGCGATGACCTCGGCCAGCTTGCGCATGCCCACCGCGTTGAAGGCGTTGTTCTCGTCGAGCGCGGCGAACGGCGTCTGGTCGAGCGCGGTCAGCGAGACGCTGTCGAGCTGCAGGCCGTAGCGCCCCAGCACCGCTTCCAGCCCTTCGCGCACCTCGGCGACGAACTGGGCGCGGCCCTCGTGGAGTTCGTCCATGCTCATGCGCGCCGCCACCGAGCGCAGCGCGTCGACCAGCATGCCGTCGATCAGCCCGCGCAGCTGGTCGGTCTGGAAGGTGCGCCGGCCCAGCGTCTGCGCCGCCCGGGCGACGCCGTCGGCCGACGGGATGACCGAGACGTAGAACTCCGCCCCGACATCGACGCGCAGCCGGTCGCGCGTGATCAGCGCCGCATCGCCCGTGCGCCGCACGTCCAGCCGCAGGGTCTGCATGTTGACCCGGGCGATCTCGTGAAACCAGGGGATGGCCAGCGTGCCGCCGTCGATCACCACCTTGCGGCCGCCCGCCCCGGTCTTCACCAGGCTGACCTCGTTGGTCGCCCGCTCGTAGAACCAGGCGAACAGGGCGATCACGATCGCCGCGACGACGATGATCGCCAGGATCCAGAAGAGTGCGCTCGTCATCTCAAACCAACCTCTCTCGGCCACGGGGGACGGTGTGCGGCCGTCGCGTTCAGAACATCGGCGGGAAGGCGCGGCCGCCCCGCTCCAGCGTTATCCAGCGTGTCTCGGTGAAGGTCTCCATCGACCAGCGGCCGCCATGCCGGCCGAGGCCGGACGCCTTGGACCCGCCGAAGGGCACGTGCGGCTCGTCGTTGACGGAGGAGCAGTTGACGTGCGCCATGCCGGTCTCCAGCCGTCGGGCGATGGCCAGCGCCCGCTCCTCGTTGCGGCTGATGATGCCGGCCGACAGGCCGTACTCGGTGTCGTTGTTGATGGCGATCGCCTCGTCATCCGTGCGGAACGGAATAACCGGCACCACCGGGCCGAAGGTCTCGTTGCGGTAGACCTCCATCTCCGGCGTGACGCCGGTCAGGATGGTCGGCTCGACGAAGCGGCCGCTGACCTTGCCGCCCAGCGCCAGCGTCGCCCCCTTGGCCAGTGCGTCATCGATCTGGCCCTTAACCCGGGCGACCTGCCGGTCGTTGATCAGCGGGCCGATGATGTTCTTCTCGTCCCTGGTGTCGCCCACGGTCAGCTTCGCCGCCCGTTCGACGAAGCGGCGCAGGAACTCCGGATAGATGCTCTCGTGCACCAGCACCTTCTCCACCGACATGCAGATCTGGCCCTGGTGCATGAAGCTGCCGAAATTGGCGGCCTGGGTGGCGCGCTCCATGTCGGCGTCGTCAAGCACGATCAGGCTGTCCTTACCGCCCAGTTCGACGCAGCACTTCTTCAGATGCGCGCCCGCCTTGGCGGCGATCTGTCGGCCCACAGGGGTCGATCCGGTGAAGGAGATGCCCTTGACCAGCGGGTGCTCGATCAGGGCGTCGCCCACCTGGCCGACGCTCTCGCGCGAGCAGGTGACGACGTTGAAGACGCCGGCGGGCAGGCCCGCCTCCTCCAGCACCTCGGCGAAGAAGATGCCGCCCGTATAGGGCGTGTCCTCCGACGGCTTCAGCACGATGGTATTGCCGGCGGCCAGCGGGAAGGCGAAACCCCGCGCGGTCAGGATGCCGGGAAAATTCCACGGGCTGATCACCGCGACCACACCCATGGGGAAGCGCACAGCGGTGGAGAACTTGCCGTGCTCGGAGGGCAGCACCTCGCCGATCGGGTCGAAGCACACGGCGGCGGCGGCCCGGAAGACCTCGGGGACGTAGTGCGCCTCGAACATGCCCTTGCCGAACCAGCCGCCGCCCTCGCGCTGCATGGCGGCGACGAAATCCGGGACGCGCCGCTCCCAGATGTCGGCGATCTTCAGCATGAAATGGGCGCGCTCGCTGAACTTCAGCGCCGACCAGCCGGCGAACGCCCTCTGCGCCGCCTCCACCGCGGCCCGCGCGTCGCCCACCCCGGCGTCGGGAACCTCGGCGAACAGACTACCGTCATTGGGGTCGGTGTCGGCGAAGGTGCGGCCGGTGGAGACCCAGCGGCCGTCGACATACATGCGCTTGTGGATCTGAGAGTCCTGGATCGCGTCGGGCATTTCCTGTCACTCCCTCGGGGTCGTCAGCGTTCGAAATCGGCGAGGCGGCGGCGGGTCGGCCGCCCCGAAGCTCGGTCGGTGGTTGTCCGGCGGGCGCCGGCGGCGGCGCGCTCGATCTGTCGCAGCGTCGCCTGCAGCCGGTCGCCCCCGGCAGCGGCGGGGACTTCCGGCCGGCCGGTCGTCGGTCCGGCCATGCCTTCGGTCTGGCGCGTGCGGGACGCCGCGCCGGCGGCCCTCGCGACCAGCTCGGCGACCGAGAAGCCGACGAGGTCGTCGGCGCTGCGGCCGACTGCCGGACGCGGGGACGGCGTGATGCGCGTAGGGGGCGTCGGCTGCGTGGGTGGAGCCGTCAGGCTCGCGAGCGCGGCGGCCGCGATCGCCGACGGCGACTGTGCCGGCCGCTCCGCCGGCGCACTTGCGGGCGCCGACGGCGCGGCGGAAGCGGCCTTGCCGGCGCCGAGATAGGCCTTCTGCACGGCCGGATCCGACATCAGTGCCGCCGCCCCGTCCTCGTGCACGATATGGGCGTTCTCGAGCAGATAGCCGCGGTCGGCGATGGCCAGGCTCTGCTTGGCGTTCTGCTCGACCAGCAGGATGCCGATGCCGGTGCGACCGACCTCCGCCAGGCTGTGGAACAGCTCCTTGCAGAGCAGCGGCGACAGGCCGAGCGACGGCTCGTCGAGCATCAGGATCGACGGGTTGGACATCATCGCCCGGCCGATCGCCACCATCTGCTGCTCGCCGCCGGACATGGTGCGCACCATCTGTCCCTGCCGTTCGGCGAGCTTCGGGAAGAGGCCGAGGACACGGTCCAGGTTGGCCTGCTCGTCCGGCCGGGCGCGCCTTGCATAGGCGCCGAGCAGCAGGTTCTCGCGCACGCTGAGCTCGCCGAAGACGCCGCGGCCTTCCGGCACCAGGGCGATGCCCCGCTCGACGATGCGGTTGGCCGGCAGGCCGAGAATGGCCTGCCCGTCGAGATCGACCGCACCGCTCAGGCGGCCCTCGCAAATACCGGCGATGGCGCGCAGCAGCGTCGACTTGCCGGCGCCGTTGGCGCCCAGGATCACGACGATCTCGCCGGGCTCCACGCGCAGCGAGACGTCCTCCAGTGCCCGGTGCTGGCCGTAGCTGACCGACAGGCCGCGCACCTCAAGCATCGTCGTCCCCCAGATAGGCGCGGATGACCTCGCGGTCGGCCAGCACGTCGTCGGGCGTGCCCTCGGCGATCTTGCGGCCGCTGGCCATGACGACGCAGCGGTCGCAGAGGCTGCGGATGGCGTCCATCACGTGCTCGACCAGGATGATGGTGCGACCTTCCGCGCGCAGGTCGCGGATGAGGGCGATGCCGGTCTCCAGCTCGGTCGGGTTGAGGCCGGCCAGCCATTCGTCGAGCAGCAGCAGATCCGGCTCGGAGGCCAGCACGCGGGCCAGTTCCAGGCGCTTCTGGTCGATATAGGTAAGCTGGGAGACCGGGGCGTGGGCGACCGCCTCCAGGCCGACGCGTTCGAGCATGCGGTGGGCATGCGCCGACGCCTCCCGGCCCCAGCGCCGGCGGTGTCCGAAGACCGCACCGGCGACCACGTTCTCAAGCACCGAGAGCGATGGCAGCAGTCGGACCAGCTGGAATGTGCGGGCGACGCCGCGGCGATTGATTTCCTGCGCCGGCAGACCGGAGATGCGCGCGCCCTTCAGGGCGATGGTGCCGGCGCTCGGCTTCAGGGCGCCGGAGATCAGGTTCATCATCGTCGTCTTGCCCGAGCCGTTCGGACCGATCAGACCCATCACCTCGTGCTCCCCGACCTCGAAATCGAGGCGGTCGACCGCGACCAGGCCACCGAAGCGCTTGGTGGCGCCGCGCACCGAGAGAACGGCAGGGGAGCCCCTCATGCCTGCCTCCGCTGGCGCACCCGGCGCACCACATCCTCGACCCGGCCGATGATGCCGTTGGGGATGGCGTAGACGATCAGGAGGAAGGCGATGCCGAGCAGCAGGCTGCGCTGGTTGGGGAACTGGGCCGAGGTGATCTCCCAGAGGATGGCGAAGGGCACCACGCCGATGACCGGCCCCCAGAGCCGGCCGGCACCGCCCAGCAGCGCCATGATGACGACGGTGAAGGAGATCAGCGGGGTGAAGGCGAGCGATGGCTCGATATAGGTCCAGCGTGGCGCCAGCAGCGCGCCGACGACGGCCGCGACCCCGCCCGACACCATGAACAGCAGCACCTTGGCCCGGGCCGTGTTGATGCCGGAATGGGCGGCCACGACCTCGTCATTGCCGATGATCCTGAGCGCGAAGCCGAGACGCGAGCGGTTGATCAGCCAGCCGGCGAGGAAGACCAGCGCCGCCAGGCCGAGGAGTTCCCAGTAGATGACCTCCTCGGTGATGTCGGTCAGGACGTAGAGCCCGCGATGGCCGGCGAAGTTGTTCTGCACCCAGGTGACGACCTGGCGGATCATCTCGGCCAGCCCCAGGGTGAAGATCACGAAGTAGACGCCGGACAGGCGCAGCGTGGCGAGGCCGACCAGTCCCGCCGCGACGGCGCCGACGACGAGCGCGATGACCAGCAGCAGCCAGTAGGGCACCACGTCGATGCCGAGCGCCACGGTATAGGTGCCCAGGCCGTAGAAGGCGGCCGTGGCCAGCGAGATGTAGTGGGTCGGACCGGAGAACAGGGCCCAGCTTGTCGCCAGCACCGTGTACATGGCGATGGTGACGCCGAGCGCGATGTAATAGCCGTCCCCGGTCAGCGGCAGCAGCGCCGCCAGGCCGAGGAGGGCGGCGGCCACCAGCAGGTTGCGGACCTCCGCCTGGCTCACAGCGTCCTCCGGCCGAACAGGCCCTGCGGGCGGAACAGCAGGATCAGGATGAACATCAGGTAGGCGGCGGCCAGGGTCAGGCCGGGGTCGATCACCGTCGCCACCAGCGTCTCGGCGAGCCCGAGGATCAGGGCGGCGACGATGGTGCCGCGGATATCGCCCACCCCGCCCATGATGACGATGATCAGCGCCTTCATGGTGAACAGGATGCCGATCGAGGCGTCGAGGGTGAGGAAGGTCGAGATCAGTGCCCCGCCGACTGCCGTCACCGCGCCGCCCAGCGCGAAGGCCAGCGCGGAGAGCCGGCGCACGTCGATGCCGACCAGCCGGGCGGATTCCGGGCTGACGGAGACGGCGCGGATCGCCATGCCCGGCCGCGTCAGGTTCAGCCAGAGGAAGAGGGCGAGCGCGATCAGGGAGGCCATCAGGAAGGCGACCACCCGGTTCAGCCCGAAATTGCTGCCGAACAGGCTGACCGGCGTGGCGAGATAGGAATAGCTGAAATAGTCGCCGCCGAAGATCGCCAGCATCACCCCGACGAGGATGAAGCTGAGACCGAAGGTGGCGAGGATGCTGTCGACCTCCAGTTGGCCACGGCTCTTCGCCCGGCCGACCAGAGGGCGCAGCATGATCCGGTAGATCAGCCAGTTCAGCACGAAGGCCGCTGGCGCCACCAGCAGGATGGCGGCGAGCGGGCTGACCTGGCCGCTGGTGTAGACCCAGAAGGCGGCGAAGCCGCCGGCGACAAGCAACTCGCCATTCGCCAGGTTCATGATGCGGGCGACGCCGTATTGCAGGTTCAGCCCCATGGCGATCAGCGCGTAGGTGCCGCCCAGCAGCAGGCCCGCGATCAGGATGTCCATCCGTCCACTCCGGCGTTCAGCGGCCGGCGGGGCCGGTCCCGGACGCGCGCGCCCGGGACCGGCCGCCGCGGTTCGTCAGGCCCAGCCTTCCTTCAGGCGCACGTCGACAGCACCTTCCCGCCCGGTGGAGGCGACGCCGTGGAAGACGCCGTCCTGCCACTGGCCGCAGGTCCAGTAGCGCTCGTTGTTGTTGTGCTCGTTGAATTCGATGTCGCCGAGCACGGTGTCGAACGTGTTGGCCTTCAGGTACTCGCTCACGCCCTCGCGGTCGGGCGCGCCGATCGCCTCGATCGCCTGCTCCAGGATCTGCAGCGAGGAGTAGGTGGTGGCCGAGGCCCAGTAGTCGGGCTCCTGGCCGGTCACTTCCTGATGCGCCGCGGCGTATTCCTGGAAGCGCGGGTCGTCGGGATTGACGCCGCCCGCCCCCAGCACGTTGTTGATCGAGGCGCCGAAGCGGTCGCGATAGGCCGGGAAGCAGGTGGCGACGGCGGTGTAGTAGGCGCGGACGTCCAGGTTCTCGATCATCGCCTGCTCGGCCAGCCCGAAGGTGTCGGGCGGATAGGACCAGGCGACGAAGGCGTCGGGCTGGCTGTCCTTCGCGCCGCGCACGACGGGCGAGAGGTCCTGGGTGCCAAGCGGGTAGGACTGGTCGTAGACGATCTCCAGCCCCGCCTGCTCGAAGATCGGCCGGCCGGCCGCCGCCAGTTCGATGCCGAAGGCGTCGGCCACGTTGACCATGGCCACCCGGTTGCCGATCTGGCCGGAATCGCGCAGGCCCGCGACGATCTCGGCCACTGCCGAGGCGAACGCCGTCGTCGAGCCCAGGGTGAAGAACATGTTGGGGAAGTTACCCGCCAGTTCCTCGATCTGGTCGGTGATGGCGGTGACGGCGATCTGCGGATAGCCCAGCCGGTCGAAGATCGGCGCCGCGGCGATGTTCAGGCCGGTGCCGTAGGGCGCCAGGATGAAGTGTGCGTCGTCCTGGTTGGCCAGGCGTTGCACCGCCTGGATGGTCTCGCCGGGATTGGTCTGGTCGTCATACTCGATGAGCTCGACCATCGCCGGTCCGTCGGCGAGCTGCAGGCCGCCGCGGGCGTTCACCTGCTCGACCCAGAGATAGATGTTGGGCCAGTGGCTGACCGTGGCCCCGCCGGCGAGCGGTCCGGTCTTCGGCGCCACCGCGCCGATGCGGATCGGTCCCGCCGCCCGGGTCGAGCGCAGGATGGCCGGTGCGGCCAGCGTGCCGGCCGCCGCCAGCGTCGTCGCCGTCGTCAGCTTCAGCGCGTCTCTGCGTTTCATGGCTTTCCTCCTCTTCGTTGTCGTTCCCTGTCTCAACTGCACGGACAAAAAACCTCGCCTGCCCGACCGTGACCTAGATCGGGTAGTCGCGCGGGCCCTGCTGGATGGACATCCAGCGCAGCTCGGTGAATTCGTGCACCCCCGCCTCGCCACCGAAGCGGCCATAGCCGCTGGCTTTCATGCCGCCGAACGGCATGCGCGGATCGTCGTAGAGCGTCGGCCCGTTGATGTGGCAGATCCCGGTTTCCAGCCGGGCGGCCACCCGTTCGGCCCGCGCGACGTCGCGGCTGAACACGGTCGCGGCGAGACCGTATTCGGTGTCGTTGGCGACCGAGACCGCCTCGTCCTCGCCGCCGACGCGGATGATCACGGCGACCGGCGCGAAGGATTCCTCGTGGTAGATGCGCATGCCGGAGTGCACGCGGTCGAGCACCGTGGGCTGCATGATCGTGTTGTCGAAGCCGCCGCCGGTCACCAGCACCGCGCCCTTGGCCAGCGCGTCGTCGATCAGACCCTTGATGCGCAGCACCGCGTTGTGGCCGATCAGCGAGCCGAGCGGGAAGTCGCCGCGCCGCGGATCGCCGGCGCGCAGGCTCTCGGCCTTGCGGGCGAAGGCGGTGACAAAGGCGTCGGCAACCGGCGCCTCGACGATCAGGCGCTCGGTGGAGATGCAGATCTGCCCCTGGTTGAAGAAGGCGCCGAAGGCCGCGGCCTTCACCGCCTCGCCCAGATCGGCGTCGGCCAGCACCACCATCGGCGCCTTGCCGCTCAGCTCCAGCAGGCAGGGTTTCAGGTGGCGGGCGCAGATCTCCGCCACCGCCCGGCCGACCCGGGTGGAGCCGGTGAAGTTGACGCGGCGCACCGCGGCATGCCCGACCAGCGCCTCGACGATCTCGCCGGCGTGCTCCGGCGCATGGGTCACCAGGTTGACGGCGCCCGGCGGCAGGCCCGCCTCGCCGAGGATCTCGACGATCAGGCTGTGCGTCTTGGGGCAGAGCTCGGAGGCCTTCAGTACCGTGGTGTTGCCGCAGGCGAGCGGCGCCGCCACGGCGCGCGTGCCGAGCACGACCGGCGCGTTCCAGGGCGCGATGCCCAGCACCACGCCGACCGGCTGACGCAGCAGGAAGGAGGCGACGTCGTTGCGGCTGCCCGCAACCGGCACCCGGGTGGCGTAGCCGGTCAGTGTCGCCGCTTGGCGCAGCATGTCGGCCGCCAGCTGGCAGTTGAAGCGGGCCCAGCGCTCCGACGAGCCGATCTCCTCGGCCATCGCCGCGACGAAGTCGCCCGCCCGCGCTTCCAAGAGGCCGGCGGCGCGCTGGAGAATGGCGGCGCGCGCCTCGGGGGCGGTCGACGACCAGGCCGGAAAGGCGGCCGCCGCCGCGTTGGCGGCCTCGAGCGCGTCGGCGGGTCCGGCCGCGGAGGCGCGCGTCGCCACCTGCTCCGAGATCGGGTCGAGCCGGTCGAAAGTGACATGCGACTGGGCCGCGACGCTGGCGCCGCCGATGATGAGCTTCGCTTCGAACAGGTCCGCCTTCCCGATGCCGTCGCCCGGTCGAGCGGACGGCGGCCCTCCCTGTGGATCAGCCGGATTGCACGCGCGGTCCGGCTTTATGGGCGCCGGTTCACTGGATCACGCGATGCAGTTGAGTGAAGCAAAACAGATTGGTAGAAGGAGAAGAATGGACATTTCTGGCTTTGTCTTGCCGGTTTCCGGCAGCCCGGTCGGGGACGCGTGGTGATCCCAGGGTCCGCCGCGCCCGCGGTGCTGCGCGCCGAGGAGTTGCGCTGCGCCCTGCAGGACCGCGTCTTCTCCATCGGCCCACCGCCGGGGGAGCGCGCCTGGGTCGGCATCCTGCTGACTTCCGGCAGCGGCATGGTGCTGCGCGGCGATGAGGCGTTGTCACTGGTCGCGCCCTGCCTCGCCTGGTCACCGTGGGAGGCGGACAGCCGGCTGATGGTTCGGGCCGGCGGTGTCGGCCAGCAGGTGGCGGTGGGCGGCCAGGTGCTGGCCAACGCCATCGGCCACAACGCGGATTCAGCCGATCTCCGGCTCAATGCCGAGCGGACGGTCGTCACCGGGCTCGACGGCCACGCGCACGCCCTGGCGACCGCCGTGCATGCCTTCGGCACCATCCTGCGCGAGGCGCGGGAGCCGAGACCCGGCGCCGGCTCGATGATCGAGGCGCAGATCCGGGCCCTGCTCGTCCTGCTCTGGCGCTGCTCGGCCTTCCCCGACGCCGCCCGCGCGCTGGCGCATTCCGCCCGCATCCTGCAGCGTTTCCGCCAGCTGCTGGAGATGCACTTCCGCGACCGCTGGACCATCGCGCGCTATGCCGACGCGCTGGGTATCGCGCCCGACCGCCTGCACGACATCTGCCGGCGCGAACTCGGCAAGCCGCCGCGCCAGCTGGTGCAGGAGCGGCTGGTGCACGAGGCGCGGCTGATGCTGGAGACCTCGACGCTGACCGTCGACCAGATCGCCGCCGCGGTCGGCTTTCGGGACACCGGACACTTCTCGCGCTTCTTCAAGGCGAAGAACGCGCTGGCGCCGGGCGCCTATCGCCGGATGGCGCTGGCCTCCGCCGGCGACCCGGCGGGCCAGACAAGCAGCGGCTATGCCGACTGGCCCTGAGCGCCGCCGCGCACCAACTCGTTGCGATAGACGAAGCGGCCCTGGGGGTAGACGCTCTCCGCGACCTCGATGGGCTGCTCGCCGCTGGCATAGTACCAGCGGGTGATGTGCAGCGCCGGCGTGCCCGTGGCGACCGAGAGCAGGCTCGCCATCGGCCGGTCGATCAGCCCGGATTCGATCTCCTGCTCGATGCGGCCGATGCTGAGGTCGAATTCCCGCTCGATCAGCTCGGCGACGGAGGTCTGCAGGTCGTCCAGCTTGTCGGCGATCCGGCCGTAGCGTTCGTCGAGATGGATGCGCACGAAAGCCACCGGCAGCGCGCCGCCGCCATGGCGCAGCCCCTCGATCACCAGGCAGCGGCGGCCCGGTTTCATGCCCAGGCGACGCGCCTCGGCGTCGCCGACATCGCTCCAGGCGACCCGGGTCGGCGCGATGGGCCGGCCGGCGGCGAAGGTGAACAGCTCGTCGACCGAGGAGTAGCTCTCGATATAGGAAGAGGCGGGGTCGGTGCGCCGCACGATCGTGCCGATGCCGCGGCGGGCAGCGACGATGCCGCGTGTCTTCAACTCCATCAGCGCCGCCCGCACCGTGTGGCGGGAGACGCCGTAGCGCGCCATCAGCTCCATCTCCGTCGGCAGCGGGTCGCCGATCCGGAACTCGCCGCCCGCAATGGCGTCGGAGAGGCTGGCGGCAAGCTGCCGGAAGAGCGGGGCGTCGCTGGTCATCGGACCGTCATGCCACGGGCTAGCCGACGACTCCACTCTTGCGCAGGCGCTCGACGTCCCGCGCCTCGAAACCGGCCTCGGCCAGCAGGCTGTCGGTGTCCTGACCCAGCGCCGGCGGCGGCTGGGTGGGCAGGGGCGCGCCGCTGCGGATGGGATTGCCCAGCCCGTGGATCGCCGCCCACGGCCCGCCGCCCATCGCCACGCCCATGCCGCTCTCCCGGAAGAAGTCGGAGTCGAGGGCCTGGGGCACGCTGTTGACCGGTGCCGCGGGCACGCCGCCGGCCAGCCGCCGCATCCATTCCGCCGTGTCGGCCCGGCCGAAGGCCTCGTCCAAGAGCACCGTCAGGGCGTCGCGGTTGGCGGAGCGCTCCTTGAAGGTGCGGAACCGCGCGTCGTCGGCGAGCTCGGCCACGCCCAGGCGCTCGCACAGCACGCGCCAGAACTTCTCCTTGTTCGCCATGATGTAGATCCAGCCGTCGGCGGTGCGGTAGAGCTGACAGGGCGTCAACGAGGGATGGGCCGAGCGCGGCAGGCGCCCGGGCTGGTAGCCGGCATTCATCGCCCAGACGCCGAGATAATTCAGATTGGCGATGCCGACATCGTAGAGGCTGACGTCGACGTCGCGGCCGACGCCGCTCGTCCGCGCCTTCAGCACGGCCGAAACGAGCGCCAGCCCCATGGCGTAGCCGGTCATGAAGTCGACGATGGAGAGGCCGAAGCGGGCCGGCGGGCCGTCGGGATCGCCGTTGATGCCGAAATACCCCGCCTCGGCCTGGATCAGGTAGTCGTAGCCCGGCCAGTTGGCCCGGGTACCCTCGCGGCCATAGGCCGTGAGATGGGCGCAGACAAGCGACGGCTTCACCTGTCCCAGCGTCTCGTAGGTGAGGCCGAGCCGGCCGGGCACGTCGCCGCGCAGATTGCAGGCGACGGCGTCGGCGCCAGCCACCAGGCGATGGAACACCGCCCGTCCTTCCGGCGCCGCGAGGTCGAGGGCGAGCGAACGCTTGTTGCGGTTGATCGCGGCGAAGAACAGGCTGGCGGCACTCTCCGGCACGTCGTCGCCGAAGAACGGACCGAGCGAGCGGGACACGTCGCCGCCGTCGCGCGGGTTCTCGATCTTGATCACCTCGGCGCCGAGATCGGCCAGCACCTGGGTGCCGAAGGGACCGGCGCCATACTGCTCGACCGAGAGGATGCGCAGGCCCGAGAGCAGCCCGTCGGTCGTCGCAGCCATCGTCGTCTCCCCAAACACGCCAAACCGTCACCCGGACCGCAATTCGCATTGACATTGTACGTTTGTCCGGACAAAGTCAACGGACCAATCCGCGCCGCCCATCAAGGCTGGCGCGGCGGGAGCAGCGTCAATGGCTGCCCGTTCCTTGAGGGAGGAGACCATCATGACAGGCCGTTTCACACCCATCCTGCTGGCGGGCACCGCCATCCTGGCGCTGGGCACCGCCGCACAGGCGCAGACCGAGTTCTCCATCTCGGTCAACACCGGCGCCAACCACATCCGCAACATCACCATCCAGCAGTTCCTGGCCGACCTCGAGGCGGCGACGGACGGCGCCCTGGTCGGCCAGCTGTTCGAGAACGGCCAGCTCTACGCCGCGGCCGACGTGCCGCGGGCGGTGGCGCGCGGCGACGTGGAGATGGCGGTGCCGGTCACCGTCTATCTCAGCCCGTTCGAGCCGAACCTCTCGGTGCTCGACCTGGCGCTGTTCGCCGGCGTGCCGGCGGAGGACTTCAACGAGGTCGTGGACGGCGAGCTGGGCCAGGACCTCAGCAGGCGTATCGAGGAGACGCTGGGCGTCGTGGTCCCCGGCAACTGGATGCTGCTCGGCTCCGCCCACACCTTCGGCGCCGGCGACCCGGTCACCAGCTATGCCGACCTGGAGGGCATGCGCATCCGCATCCCCGGCGGCGCGGCCATCCTCTCGCATTACCAGACGCTGGGCGGCGATCCGGTGGTCATCAGCTTCGGCGACGTGCCGATCGCGCTCTCCCAGGGCACCATCGACGGCATCCTGACGACGAACGAGACGATCCGCAGCGCCCAGCTCTGGGAGGCCGGCATCAATTCGGGCTTCCTCGACAACGTGCAGACCCTCTACTACGTGCCGATCGTCAACCAGGACTTCTGGGACGGCCTGACCGAGGAGCAGCGCGCCACCTTCACCGAGCTGTGGAACGCCGCCATCGAGACCGAGCGGGCCGAGTCGATCCGCCGCCAGGCCGAGGCCCAGGTCACCAACGAGGAGAACGGCATCACCTTCACCAGCCCGTCGGCGGAGGACAGCGAGGCGGTCCGCGCCGAACTGCTGGCCACGGTCGACGCGGTGGCGGCGGAGCTGGACATCGCCGAGGAGGTGCTGGCCCTGGCGCGGCAGGTGGTCGGCCAGTAGACCGCCGCTCTCAGCCGACAGCAGACGAGGGGGAGCCGTCGTGGCCCGCGGTCTCGTGCGCGCCGCCGACCGGGTGGAAAGCGGGCTGATCGCGGCCTGCGGCGCCACGGCGCTCCTGCTCGCCTGCTACACCGTCATCGCCCGCTACGTGGCGCCGCAGATGACGGTGGACTGGGCGCTCGACATCATCGTCATGGTGATCGTCTGGGGCGTCATGCTGGCCGGCGGCCGCACCGCCCGGCACCAGGCGCATATCCGCGTCGACCTGTTCATCGACCTCGCCCCGCCGCGCCTGCGTCTGGCCATGGCGGTGGTCGCCACCGCCGTGTTCGTCGCCACCGCCGTGCTGTTGCTGTGGTCGGGCATCCAGGTGGTCGACGAGTCGATCCGCTGGGACGAGCGGTCGAGCAGCACCTGGCGCATCCCCTTGTGGATCTACTATCTCAGCCTGCCCGTGGGCATGGCCTCGATGGCGGTGCAGGCGGTGATCGGCGCCGTCACCGGCCGGCGCGGCGGGCATTCCCATCTCTGGACGGAATCGGGTTCGTGATCGCCGAGGCCGCCCTCGGCCTGGTCGGCCTGTTCGCGCTGCTCGTCATCGGCGTGCCGATCTTCGTGGCGCTGGCCGCTGTCGCCTGCGTGCTGCTGCTGCTCGAGGGCAACTCGATCGCCGGGCTCGGCCAGCACCTGCTCGACCACCTGAACAGCCCCACCCTGATGGCGATCCCGTTCTTCGTCATGGCGGCGATGTTCATGAAGGGCGGCGGCATCGCCCAGTCCCTGTTCGACTGGGCGGCGCTGGCCTTTCGCGGGGTCCGTGGCGGCCTGCCGATCGCCGCCGTCGCCGCCACCGCCATCTTCGCGGCGATCAACGGCTCCTCGGTCGCCACGGCGCTCGCCATGGGCACGATGGCGGTGCCGCTGCTGGTCTCCAAGGGCTACAGCCGGCCCTTCGTGCTCGGCCTGACGGGCACGGCGGCGACCCTGGGCATCCTGATCCCGCCCAGCCTGCCGCTCGTCGTCTACGGGCTGATCTCCGAGACCTCCGTGCCGCGCCTGTTCCTCGCCGGCGTCGTTCCCGGCCTGCTGCAGGCGATGCTGATCATCGGCATCATCGTCGTGCGCGCCCGTTCCCAGCATCGCCCGCCAGCACCCTCCGCGGCGAACGATGCCGGCGACGAGCCCGGCGATGCCGGCTTCGCCATCACCACGGTTCGCGCCGTGCCGGCGCTGTCGGTACCTTTCGTGGTGCTGGGCGGCATCTATGGCGGCTTCGTCACCATCACCGAGGCGGCCGCGCTGTCGGCCGTCCTGGCGCTGGCCGTCACCCTGTTCATCTACCGGGGCGCGACCGTGCGCGAACTGCCGCGCCTCATGGGCCAGTCGATCGAGAGCACCGGCTCGGTCATCCTCATCGTCGGCTCCGCCCTCCTGCTGTCGCACTGGATCACGCGCTCGGGCCTGGCCGCCGACCTGGTGGCGCTGGTGGTCGAGCTCGGCCTGCCGGCCTGGCTCTTCCTGCTGATCATGAACCTGACGCTGATCCTCCTGGGCATGATCCTGGAGGGCTACTCGATCACGCTGATCACCGTACCGCTGACCCTGCCGATCCTGGCCGCGCTGGAGATCTCGCGTGTACACTACGGCGTGGTGCTGATCATGAACATCGAGCTCGCCATGCTGACGCCGCCGATCGGTCTGAACCTGTTCGTCATGGCGGGGATCGCTAAGGCGCCGGTGGCCGAGGTCATCCGTGGCACCCTGCCCTTCCTGGTGGGCATGATCGGGCTGTTGATGCTGGTGACCTTCTACTCGCCCATCGTCACCTTCCTGCCGGACCTGATCCTCGGGCCGGCGGCCTTCTGACCGCCTGAGGAAACCCCATGCCCCCGACCCTCACCGCCGTCGCCACCGCGCTTCTGGTGCCCGGTGACCAGCCGGAGCGCTTCGCCAAGGCTCACGAGCGCTGCCGGCACGCCATGATCATCGATCTGGAGGACGCGGTACCCGCCGCCGGCAAGGCCGCCGCGCGCGGGCACGTCGCGGCCTATCTGAGCGCGCTCGGCGGCGCCGATGTCAGCCGGGACGACGCGGCCGGCGCGCCGCTGGTTGGCGTGCGCGTCAACGCGCTGACCGAGGCGCCGGCTGTCGACGACCTGGCGCTGCTGCGCGGCCTCGCCCACGCCCCGGATTTCGTGGCGCTGCCCAAGGCCGAGAGCGGGCGAGACGTGGCGATCCTCCGCGCCGCGCTGGGCGCTCGGACGCCGGTCCTCGCCATCGTCGAGACGGTGGCGGGGCTGGAGGCGGCCAAGGATGTCGCCCGCGCGCTCGCCGGCAACGGGGCGATCGGCTTCGGTGCGGCCGACTATTGCGCGGAAACCGGCATGGCGATGAAGTCGGCACCGCTGCTGCCGGCCCGGGCGCGCATCGTCGAGGCCGCGACGGCGGGCCGCGTGCCGGCGCTGGACGTGCCCTGGCTGGGTATCGGCGACCCTGACGGCCTGACGGCGGAGTGCCGGGAGGTCCGCGACCTCGGCTTCTCCGGCAAGCTCGCCATCCACCCCGAGCAGGTGGCGCCGATCATCGCCGCCTTCCGGCCGAGCACCGAGGAAATCGCCTCAGCGGAGAGGGTGGTCGCCGCCTTCGAGGCCGCCTCGGGCAAGACCATCCAGGTCGACGGTCGGATGATCGACAAGCCGCTCTACGACAGCGCCCTGGCCGTGCTCGCCAGGCGCGACGCCTGACCCCGCCCTCACGACCCCTGACCGCCCCAAACTCCAAGGACCCAGCGCGCCCATGTTCGGCTCCCATCTCGACCTCGGCGAAAACCGCTATCGCGAATGCTACGGCCTGTTCTTCGAGGAATTCGAGGCCGGTCAGCGCTTCGTCCACCGGCCGGGCATCACCGTCTACCAGCAGGACAACGTGACCGAGGCGCTGGCGACGCTGAACCAGGCGATGATCCATTTCGACGAGGCCTATGCCGACAAGACCGAGTTCCGCCGGCCGCTGATCGTCAGCACCATCACCGTGCGCCGCGCCATCGGCATGGCCTGGCGCACCTTCGGCCAGCGCCGGCGCATCCGCGGCTGGCCGGAGATCCGCATGACGGCACCGGTGTTCGACGGCGACACGCTCTATTCCCGCTCCGAGATCGTCGAGCGGCGGGACGAGGGAGAGGAAAGCGGCCACCTGCGGGTACGCACCCGGGTCGACAACCAGGAGGGCCGCACGGTCTGCGACATGGTCTGGGACACCGAGATCTTCCGCCGCGCCGCCGCGCCAACCGATCCCAGCGGAGGCGACGCGCCGCGCGCCTTCGCCTCCCACGCGGCGGACGCCGATGGCGCCTTCGTGGAGACGACAGGCCCCTATTTCGACGATTTCGCCCCCGGCCAGGTGTTCGAGCACTGGCCGGCCCGCCGGGTCAGCCTGGCGGAGGCCTGGGCCTGGGCGGCGAATTCCGGCGACCAGGCGGCGGTGGTCATCGACCCCGCGCTGGGGGCGGGCACGGGCGACGGCGTGCTGCCGGAATATTTGGCGCTGGGCATGGGCACGGCGACCTCGACCAAGACCTTCGGCCGGGTGGTCGCCAACCTGCAGTGGAGCGACATCGTCATGACCGGCGCGGTGCGCGACGGCGACCTGCTGCACGCCCGCTCCACCGTCGTCGACTCGCGGCCCTCGGGCTCGCGCCCGGACCAGGGCATCCTGACGGTCCGGACCGAGGCGGAGACCGGCGACGGGCGGCCGGTCTTCGGCTATCAGCGCAAGCTGCTGGTCTACCGCGCCGGCGGCGGGCCCTATGCGGCGGCCGGCTACGCCTGATCGCCGTCCGACAGCGAGGTGCCGTTGAGGCCGTGCGCGATGCGCCGGCCCCAGACGAAGGCGATGGCGACGAGCGCCGCCCAGAGGATGGCCGAGAGGATGGCGATCGGCAGCAGGAAACCCTGGACCTCGGCCAGCAGACCGAGCAGGAAGGCGCCCAGCGCCGGGCAGCCCCGGAAGACGATGCCGTAGATGCTGAGGGTGCGGCCGAGGAACTCGCTGGGCACCATGAGCTGGACGAGCGACTGCGTGGCCACGCCGGAGATCACCAGCGACGCGCCGAGCAAGGCGGCGCCCACCGCCGCCGCCTCGACCGTGCCGAGCGCGACCACCGCCATGGTCCAGAACGGCGCGGTGAAGGCGCCGCCCCAGAGCGCCCGACGCAGCGACCGCGCCTCGGCCAGCGCGCTCATCACCAGGCCGGCCAGAATGGCGCCGACGCCGACCGAGGCGGCGAGGATGGCCAGGCTGTCGGGGTCGCCGCCGAAATTGACGCCGACGATGCCCGGGATCAGTTCCAGCACCGGCCGGACGGAGATGCCGATGCCCGCCTGCAGCAGCACCAGGGCCAGCACCACGGGGGTGAAGGCGACATAGCGCAGGCCCTCGCCCATCGCCGCCATGATCGAGGACTGCTGACGCCGGCTCGCCACCGCCTCGGCGCTGCGGTCGCGCCGGGCGTAGCCGCCGAGGATCACGATCAGGGGCACCAGGCCCAGGGCGTAGATCAGGATGCCGAGCCAGGCGCCGCCCATGACGATGAACAGCGCCGCCAGCGGCGGCCCGATGAACCGGGCCATGTTGAAGATGATCGAGTTGATCGCCAGCGCCGTGGGCAGGCGGGAAGCCGGCACCATGGTCTTGACGATGGACATGCGCGAGGGCTGGTCGAGGCCGGTCAGCATGCCGTTGAGGAAGGCGTAGACCAGGGTCGCCTCGGCCAGCGCCTCGCCGTTCAGCACCAGCACGGCGAAGCCGAAGGCCAGCACGGCGGCCACGCAATGGGTGGCGCGGATGATGCGGGCCCGGCTCCAGCGGTCGGCGATGGCGCCGGCGAAGGGCGCGATGACGACAGCCGGGAAGAGCTCGAGGAAGACCACGAGACCGACCAGCAGCGTGGACTCCGTCACATCCCACATCAGCCAGCCGATGGTGGTGCGCTGGGTCCAGTTGCCGATCAGCGACAGCATGTTGCCGAGCGCGTAGAGCCCGTAGTCCCGGTGGCCCAGGGTCGCGCGGATGCGGCTGACGAAATTCTCTCGCGGCGCCATTCACTCCCGGTCCGGCGACGGTTGCGCGCGATAGCGCCTAGTTCGACCAGCCGCCATCGATGATCTGCACGGTGCCGGTGGTGAAGGAGGCCTCGTCGGAGGCGAGGTAGACGGCGAGATGGGCGATCTCCTCCGCCGTGCCGAGCCGCCCCATGGGCTGGCGCGCGACGAAGGCACGACGCACCTCGGCCTCGTCCCCGCCCTGGGCGCGGATGCGGTCGTCGAGGGAGGGCGACTGGACGGTCCCCGGGCAGATGCAGTTGCAGCGGATGCCGCGGGTCACGAAATCCGAGGCGACCGATTTCGTGAGGCCGATCACCGCCGCCTTGCTGGCGCCGTAGGCGAAGCGGTTGGGCGCGCCCTTCACCGAGGAGACGATGGAGGCGACGTTGACGATGCTGCCGCCGCCGGCTTCCAGCATGGCCGGCAGGAAGGCGCGGATCGTGCGGTACATGGACTTGACGTTGAGATCGAAGGCGAAATCCCAGTCCTCCTCGGAGCAGTCGAGGATGCTGCCGTGATGCACGTAACCGGCGCAGTTGAAGAGGATGTCGACCGCGCCGCAGCTGGCGGCGAAGGAGGCGATGTCGACCGGATCAAGGACGTCGAGCTTCTCGACGCGGAGGGAGGCGGGCGCCGCCTCCTTCAGCAGGGCTAGCGACTGCTCATTGATGTCGGTGGCGACGACCGATGCGTCCTCGCGGGCGAAGGCCAGCGCCACCGCCCTGCCGATGCCCTGCCCCGCGGCGGTGACCACCGCCGTCCTTCCCGCAAGTCGTCCCGCCATTGCCGTCCCTTCTCCCTGTTCTCGTCGCTGCCCCGGCGGACCGGCCGCCTCGGGGATGCCCATTGGATTGACATCACAAAATTGTATACGATAATACGATAAGACGGTCAATTTGGCCGCCGGCCGCGCCCGATGTCGTGCCGACGGCCATCCCGATGCCAGAATAGCCGGTGAAGCCGTCCGCTGACCGGGCAATCGTTCAGGACAGGCATGTGTGACGCCGGCGGAGGGCGCCACCGCGGCTGGGAGGAGTTGGCGACATGTCGGACAGCGCGAAGGCCCATGGGGCCGTCATCGGCCGCACCGGCGGCCGGCGTGACTTCTCCGGCTACCGGCTGATCGAGGTCAGGCCCTTCGCGCCCAATCTGGGGGCGGAGATCCGCGGCGTGACGCTGGCGGACGGTCTGAGCGAGGCGCAGTTCGCCGAGGTGCACCGCGCCTTCGTCGAGAACCAGGTGATCTTCTTCAAGGACCAGAAGCCGATCCCACCGGAGGTTCATATCGCCATCGGCCGCATGTTCGGCGAGCTGCATGCCCATCCGGCCGCGCCGCACATGGAGGGCCATCCGGAGATCTTCGTGATCCACGCCCATGCCGGCTCCAGGATCGCCAATGGCGAGTTCTGGCACTCCGACGTCTCCTGCGACGCCGAGCCGCCGCTGGGCACCATGCTGCAGATCCAGGTGATGCCCGACTGCGGCGGCGACACCATGTTCGCCGACAGCTATGCCGCCTGGGAGACGCTGTCGCCGCCGCTCCGCGTCATGCTGGAGGGACTGACCGCCCGCCACGAGGGCGAGCACGTCTACCGCGGCCGCTATGCCGAGCGCGGCGTCGAGGATGCCGGCCGGACCTACCCGGTCGCCGTCCACCCGATCGCCCGCACCCACCCGGAGAGCGGCCGCAAGGCGCTCTACGTCAACCGCACCTTCACCACGCGCATCCCAGAGCTTTCGCCGGCCGAGAGCGACGCCCTGCTCGGCTTCCTGTTCGACCACGCCGAACGGGTCGAGTTCCAGATCCGCTTCCGCTGGTCGGTCAACGACATGGCCTTCTGGGACAACCGCTGCGTCATGCACCGGTCGATCTGGGACTACTGGCCGGCCGAGCGCCGGGGCAACCGCGTCACCATCAAGGGCGAACGCCCGGTCTGAACCGCACGAGAAGGAGCATGGCGTCGATGGCGAGCCGCAGCGAGTGGGTGATCTCCAAGACCCAGGCCGAGTCCGATGACGGTCTGGTCGCCAGCATGTATCCGCAGGCGTCTGAGGCGGGGGCGGAGATGCTGAGGCGCGGTGGCAACGCCATCGACGCGGCGGTGGCGGCCGGATTCGCGGTCGGCGTGTGCGAGCCGTTCAACAGCGGCCTCGGCGGCATCGCCGTGCTGGTCTATTACGACAACACCAGCGGCAAGACCCACGTCTTCGACGGCACCGGCGTGCTGCCCCAGGCCATCCGTCCCGACCTGTTCCCGGTCGCCGATCGGGAGACCCGCACCGGCATCTATGGCTGGCCCATGGTCGAGGGCGACATCAACAACACCGGCTATCTGACACCGGCCGTGCCGGGCATGCCGGGCTGCCTGCTCGACGCCCACGCGGCCTTCGGCCGGCTCGGCCGGGACGACGTCATGGCCCCGGCCATCCTGCATGCCGAGCAGGGCTTCAAGATCGACTGGTACGTCGCGCTCGGCATGGCGGTGAACCAGACCCGCCTGCAGCAGTTCCCGGAAAGCCGGCGGACCTATTTCCGCGAGGACGGCTCGTGCTACCGCTGCGCCATGCTGGGGGTGGAGGGCGACATCTTCGCCCAGCCCGACCTCGCCCGCACCCTGAAGCTGCTGGCGGCCGAGGGGGCGGAGGCCTTCTACAAGGGCGAGATCGCCCGGAAGATCGACGCCGACATGCGGGCCAATGGCGGCCTCCTGCGCTACGAGGACCTGGCGGCCTACCAGGTGCGCTACTCCGAGGGCGGCATCGCCGGCGACTACCGCGGCTGCCGGATCATCGGCGGGCTCGACAACACCGGCTTCCCCACCATCATGCAGGCGCTCAACCTGCTGGAAGCCTACGACCTCAGGGCGATGGGCCAGGGCAGCGTCGAGGAATGCCACGTCATGGCCGAGGCCCAGCGCGCCGCCTTCGTCGACCGCCTGGCCTATCTCGGCGACGCCGACAGCGTGCCGGTGCCGCTCCAGGGGCTGATGTCGAAGGACTACGCCGCGCGGCGCGGGCGCGACCTGGCGATGGACCGGGCCAATCTCGACGGGCGGCCGGGCGATCCCTGGGCCTTCGATCCGGGGCGGCCGGCCGGCCTGGCGCCCGGGGCGGGCGGCGACAGCCAGACCACGCATCTGACGGTGATCGACAAGGACCGCAACATGGTCTCGCTCCTGTCCACCCTGGGCCTGCATTTCGGCTCCGCCGTGGTGGCGAAGGACACGGGCGTGGTGCTGAACAACGGCACCATGTGGTTCGATCCCGTACCCGGCACCGTCAACTCGCTGGCGCCCGGCCGGCGCGGGCTGACCGCCGGGGCGCCGATCGTTGTCCTGAAGGACGGCCGGCCGCTGATGACCGTGGGCTCGCCGGGCGGGCGGCGGGTGATCACCTCGATCATCCACGCCCTGGTCAACGTCATCGACCACGGCATGGGCCCGCAGGAGGCGGTCTCCACCCTGCGCGTGCACTCGGAGAACGTGACGACCGTGGTCGACAGCCGCATGGCGCCCCAAACCATGGCGGCGCTGGTGAAGCTCGGCCACCGGCTGGACATTCGCGAGGAGACCTTCTCGACGACCTATTTCGGCCGCCCCAACGCCGTCGTCGTCGACCCCGCCAGCGGCCGCCTCCAGGGCGGCGTGAACCCGTTCAAGCCGACGCTGGCTATCGGACTCTGAGCGCCCCGCTCAGCCGTAAACCACCGCCTTGGGCGTGAAGTCCACGCCCTCGTCGAGCGGGAACATCGGCCGGGCGCAGATGGTGTGGCCGAGGGTCGGCAGGTTGGCGGAGGTGGCGCCGGGGATGTCGATGTTGAAGTTCTTCTCCACCCAGGCGTCGTACATCCTGTACTCGGTGTGCGGTGACTTCACGACGATGACGTCGAAATCCGCCGGGTCCAGGCCGCTCGAATAGTACATCGCCCGGTCGAACAGGCTGACCGCCCTGGACATTACAACGATTGTAATCGTGCCGCCGCCCGGGATGGCGACGGTCAGCACGGCTGTCCGGCCGGCATCGAGCGGCATGCCCATGGTCTCCAGCTTCGCGCGGCCGCGCGTCAGCGTCTCCACCACCGCCTTGACCGGCAGGGGCGGAAAGCGGGCCGGATCGACGGTGCCGCCCAGCGTGACCTCGATCTCCGCGCCGACGCCCGCGGCATGCGCCGCCTCGGCCGCCGGCCGGTCGACGATCTGCGCCAGCACGCGCTTGTTCAGCCGCTGCTCGAGGATGCGCCGGATGATCAGGTTGCTGTCGCCCGAGGCGCCGGAGGAGGTGGCGTCGGGCGCGTCGGTGAAGACCACGGGGCCGGCGATGTAGCGGGTCTGCTCGATCGCCATGTCGAGGGAGATGAACTTGCCCTGCAGGCGGTGGCGTTGCGCCCAGAAGCGTGCCGCCAGCGCCTCCGCCTCCGCCGCCATGGCGGCCCGGTCCCCGTCGACGCTGAGCAGCACCTGGCAGCACAGCTCCGGCACGTCGGTGAAGGGGTTGCCGATCATGATGCCGGCGGCCAGCGCCTTGCCGCTGCGCTCCAGCAGCTGGGCCTCGCGGATCAGGTCACCATAGGCGCCGGTCTTGGTGATGCATTCATCGCCGCGCACCAGCGCCGGGATCTGCACCCGCACCACACCCGGCCGGATGCCCTCGTCGATGATCTTCATCAAGAGGCTGGCGGCGCGCCGCCCGGTGTCGGCGAAGTCGACATGGGGATAGGTGTGGTAGATGGCGAAGCCGTTGATCTGGCGGATCATCCGGTCGGTCATGATGCCGTGCAGGTCGAGCGAGATGACGATCGGCATGTCGGGCCCGACCCGTTTGCGGACCTCGCTCAGCAGATGGCCCTCGGGATCGAGTTCGCCCGACGCGCCCATGGCGCCGTGCAGGCCGAAATAGATCGCGTCCACGCCCTCCTTCAGCTTCTCGTCGACATGCTCCAGGCATTCGCGGGCCAGCCGCTCCCAGCCCTGGCCGGAGAGCAGGCCGGCACTGCCGGCGCGGGCGCCGAAGGCGGGCACAACCTCGACGTCCGGGCGCGCGTCGAAGACCGTGAGGGCGCCGCCGAGCTCGGTGTTCATGCCGCGCTGCTCGAGCAGCTCCTCGCCGCGCTGGATGTGGAAGTTCTCGTAGTGCGACGGCTCGGGATTGAACGAGGAGATCTCCTGCTTGCACTCGACGACGAGGATGCGGGTCATGGCTCTGGGCTCGCTGGACTGGCGGTGGCGGGTGGCGGCTCCTTGGGCAGGGTGCCGTCGGCGGCGAGATGGCAGGCGACCAGCCGGCCATCGGCAAGCGGAGCAAGCGGCGGATCGATCGTCCGGCAGCGGTCTTGCGCGTGCGGGCAGCGCGTCTGGAACCGGCAGCCCGTTGGAATGGCGATGGGGTCGGGCACGTCGCCCTTGAGCTGGTGGCGCCGGCGCGGCGCGCGCGGATGGGCCGGCGGCACGGCGGAGAGCAACGCCCGGGTGTAGGGATGCGTGGGGTCGGCGAACAGCGCGTCGGCGGTCGCCACCTCGACCACCCGGCCCAGATACATCACCGCGATGCGGTCGGAGATGTGCCGCACGACGGCGAGATTGTGGGAGATGAAAAGATAGGTGAGGCCGAGATCGCGCTGCAGGTCCTGCAGCAGGTTGACGATCTGCGCCTGCACCGACACGTCGAGGGCGGAGACCACCTCGTCGCAGACCAGGAAGTTCGGATGCAGGGCCAGCGACCGGGCGATGCCGATGCGCTGGCGCTGGCCGCCGGAGAATTCGTGCGGGAAGCGGTTGGCGGCGCTGCGCGGCAGGGAGACGAGGTCGAGCATCTCGGCCACCCGCCGTGCCCGGTCCTTGGCGTCGCCGATGCGGTGAACGCGGTAGGCCTCGCCGATGATCGCGCCCACCGACAGCCGCGGGTTGAGGGAGCCGTAGGGGTCCTGGAAGATGATCTGCAGGGCGCGCCGGCGGGCCCGCATGTCGGCGGCACCGAGGCGGGTCAGATCGGTGCCCTCGTGCAGGATGGTGCCGGCGGTCGGCTCGATCAGGCGCAGCAGCAGCCGTCCCGTCGTCGACTTGCCGCAGCCCGACTCGCCGACCAGCCCCAGCGTCTCACCCCGGCGGATGGCGATGTCGATGCCGTCGACCGCCCGCACCACGGCCCGGGTGCCGAGGCCGAACGGACCGCCGCCGCGCATCGGGAAGTGCTTGACCAGGCCCCGCGCCTCGATCAGCGGCGTGGCGCCCGTCGTCGATTCGCCGGCCGTCAGGTCGTCCGCCGTCATGCTGCCCCCCGCCGCGCCACGCCTTCCGGCAGTTCGTAACCGAAGGGCGCGATGCAGGCGACGCCATGGCCGTCGCCGACCGGCATCACCGGTGGTGGTGCCTGCGTGCAGGCCTCCCGTGCCAGCGGGCAGCGCGGCGCGAAGCGGCAGCCTGGCGGCATGGCGCCGGCGACCGGCACGCTGCCCTCGATCGTGGCCAGGCGCTCGCGCCTTGCCTCCACCGACGGAATGGAGTCGAGCAGCGCCCGGGTGTAGGGGTGGCGCGGCTGGTAGAAGGTGTCCTCGACCGGGGCCAGTTCCGCCACCCGGCCGGCATAGAGCACCATCACCCGGTGCGCCATCTCCGCCACCACGCCGAGATCATGGGTGATGAGGATCAGCGCCATGCCCATCTCCGCCTGCAGCTGGCGCAGCAGGTCGAGGATCTGGGCCTGGATGGTGACGTCCAGCGCCGTGGTCGGCTCGTCGGCGATCAGCAGCCGGGCATTGGCGGCCAGGGCGATGGCGATCATCGCGCGCTGCCGCATGCCGCCGGACAGCTCGTGCGGATAGGCCCGGATGCGCTCGCGCGGCGAGGAGATCTCGACCCGCTCCAGCAGCCGGATCGCCTCCTGCTCCGCCGCCCGGCCGCTCATGCCGCGGCGCCGCACAAGCACCTCCATGATCTGCCGGCCGATGCGCATGACCGGGTTCAGGCTGGTCATCGGCTCCTGGAAGATCATCGCCATGTCGCGGCCGCGATAGTCCCGCCAGGCCCGGTCGGAGAGGCCGGTGAGGTCGGTGCCGCCGAGCGCGATGCGCCCAGCCGTGCGCCGGATGGGGCGCGGCAGCAGGTTCATCAGGGTGAGCGCCAGCATGCTCTTGCCGGAGCCCGACTCGCCGACCACGCCCAGCACCTCGCCAGGCGCCACGGCGAAGCTGACGTCCTCCAGGATGGTCTGGGGCCGACGGACATTGCCGATCACGGTCGACAGCCCGTCGACCCGCAGCAGCGCGTCCTCGCCATCCGTCACGACACCACCCATCGTCATATCCGCATGCGGGGGTCGAGCACGTCGCGCAGCCCGTCGCCCAGCAGGTTCAGGCCGAGCACGACGACGAAGATGGCCACGCCTGGGAAGATGGTGACCCACGGCGCCTCGACCATGAAGTCGCGGCCATTGGCGATGATGTTGCCGAAACTGGGGGCCGGCGGCGGCGGTCCGACGCCGATGAAGGACAGCACTGCCTCGGCCAGGATGGCGATGGCGAAGACGTAGGTGAGACGCACGATCAGCGGCGCGGTGGAGTTGAGCAGGACGTGGACGAAGAGAATGCGCGTGTCCCGCGCCCCCAGCGCCCGTGCCGCCTCGACATATTCCATCTCGCGCACCACCAGGACGGAGGCGCGCACGATGCGCGCGGTGTGCGGGATGGTGGCCAGCGACAGGGCGATGACGACATTGGTCACCGACGAGCCCAGCGTGGCGGAGACGGCGATGGCGAGCAGGATGGCCGGGAACGACATCCAGGCGTCCATCAGGCGCATCGCCGGATTGTCGAGGGACCGGAAGTAGCCCGCGCAGCCGCCGATCAGGGTGCCGAAGACGCCGGTCGCCAGCACCACCAGGAAGCCGATCTCCAGCGATAGCCGGCCGCCATAGATGACCCGGGTCAGCACGTCGCGGCCGAAATGGTCGGTGCCGAAGAGATGTGCCGCGCTCGGCGGCAGCAGGCGCTCCCGGAACGAGCTTTCGAGCGGGTTGTAGGGCGTGACCCAGGGCGCGAGCAGGGCGAGCGCGATGACGAACAGCACCAGGCCGCCGCCGAGCGCCACCGAGCGGTTGGCGATCAGCCGCTTGAGGAAGGCCGCCAGGCGCGCGCGCTGCGGCGCCAGCCCCTCGATCGCGTCTGTCGGGATCTCAGGCAAGGCGCACCCTCGGATCGATGACGGCGTAGAGCATGTCGACGATCAGGTTCACCAGGAGATAGATGACGGCGAGCATCAGCAGGCCGCCCTGGATGACCGGGAAGTCGCGGCTGAGGATGGCGCCGATGATCAGCCGGCCGACACCCGGCAGGGCGAAGACCTGCTCCACCACCACCGCGCCGCCGAGCAGGCCCCCGGCGATCACCCCGGTGACGGTGAGGATCGGCATCATGGCGTTGGGCAGGGCGTGGCGCATCACCACGAAGCCGTGGCCGAGCCCCTTGGCGTCGGCCGTGCGCACATAGTCCTGGCGCAGGACGTCGAGCATCGAGGAGCGGGTCATGCGGGCGATGAAACCGATCTGGGTGATGGTGAGCGTGAAGGCGGGCAGCGCCATCGACATAGCCCAGCCGCCGAAATCCTCGGTGATGGCGACGAAGCCGCCCGAAGGCAGCCAGCCGAGTTGCACGGCGAAGACGACGATCAGCACCAGGCCGAGCCAGAAATCGGGTATCGACAAGCCCAGCAGGGCGACGGTCATGATCGACTGGTCGCCCCAGCCGCCATGGTTCACCGCCGCCAGCGAGCCCAGGAGAATGCCGAAGATGACGGCCAGCACGAGAGCGATGGCGGCCAGCGACAGGGTGATCGGCAGACGCTCCAGGATGGCGGCGGCGACCGAGCGGTTGAGCAGGATCGACTCGCCGAGATCGCCGCTCAGCACCCGCTCGTACCAGCTCAGCATCTGGGTCCAGAGCGGCTGGTCGAGGCCGAGCTCGCGGCGCAGATTGGCCACCTGCTCCGGCGTCGCGCTGGCGTCGAGGAAGACCGAGGCGGGATCGCCCGGCACCAGCCAGATCAGGCCGAAGGTCATCAGCGACACCAGGATAAGCACCGGTATCGAGGAGATCAGTCGGCGCAGGACGAAGCTCCACATGGCCTTAAACCTAGGGGAAGAAGGGATGGCGGTGGACGGGAAATCCGCCCACCGCCAGGCAAAGGTTACTGGTTCAGGCGCACGCCCCACATCCGCGGAATGCGGAAGGGCACGAAGTTCTCGAGCGCGGTGGTCGAGACCTGGAACAGGCCGTAATTGCCGGCCTTGATGGCGACCGCGTTCTCGTACATGTAGGCCTGGAACTCGGCGAAGATCTCCGCCCGGGCATCGGCGTCCATCTCGGTCGTCAGCTCGTTGTAGAGGCGGTTGATCTCCGGATCGTCGGCCTGCATCGACACGCCGTCGACCCATGGTGCGATGACCGAGGCCGGGCCCTCGAACGGCTCGATGCCGAAACCATGGGTCCAGAAATGCCAGCCATCGGGCGTGAAGCCGATCTGCGACACCGTCGGCCAGTCGGCCACGCTCAACTCCACGTTGACGCCGATCGCCGCCAGACGCTGCTGGACGATGGTCGCCGTGTCGACGTTCGCCCGGCCGTTGTCGACGATGAAGGTCAGCGTCTCGCCGTCATAGCTGGAATTCTCCAGGTGCTGGCGCGCCACCTCCAGGTCGGCGATGTTGTAGAGGTCGAGCGCCGCGTCGGAGTAGAAGGCGGAATTGGTGAACAGCCAGCCGCCGTCGATCTCGTAGATGTCCGGGTGGGAGATCGCCATGATCTCCTCCATGTCCAGCGCGGCCGCCACGGCCCGCCGGAACTCGACATCGTCGGTCGGGCTCTGGGCATGGTTGAACTTGATCACCTGGAAGGCGAAGGGCAGCACGTCGTAGACCACGTACTGGTCGTCCTCGGCCAGGCGCTGGGCGCTGGGACCATCGACGGTCTCCAGCAGATGGATCTCGCCGGTTTCCAGGCCTGCGACGCGGCTGCCCGATTCGGTGATGAAGCGGAAGGTCACGCTGTCGATGAACACTTCCTTGTAGCCCGCCAGGCCGTCCCGCTCCGAGTAGTTGGTGTTGAGCGTGTAGTCGTCGAAGCGCTCCAGCCGCACGAAACTGTCGGGCTGGAATTCGACGAAGCGGAACGGACCGGTGCCGATGAACTCGATCTCGTTGGCCCCCAGCGCCGCCTGCTCCGCCGGGATGATGGCGATCGGCGCGCGCGGCGAGGACAGGTTGTCGAGGAAGGTCGACTGCACCTCCGACAGAGTGACCGTGACCTCGTACTCGCCGGTCTCCTCGACCGAGGAGATGGCGCTCAGCAGCGTCGAGGAGGCGCCGATCTCCCGGTAGCGGTTGAGCGAGGCGACCACGTCGTCGGCATGCATCTGCGAGCCGTCGTGGAAGTTCACACCCTCACGCAGGGTGAAGACGTAAGTGAGGCCGTCCTCGGAGATCTCCACGCCCTGGGCCAGATCCGGCACCGGGGCCGCGTTCTCGTCGCGGGCATAGAGGGTCTCGTACATGTGCAGGTTGACGTTGCGCGCCGCCTGGGCGGAGGTGACGTGCGGGTCGAGCGATGGCGGCGCCTGCAGCTGGGCGATGACCACGTCGCCACCGTCCTGCGCCTGCACCGCCGCCGGCAGGCCGGCGGCCATCAGGCCGCTGGCCATCAGTCCGCCCGCCAGGGCGATCTGCAAGATGCGTGTCTTCATTTGCAACACTCCTCCTCTATTCACTCATGTCCTCGCCAGGGCTGCGGGCGGCGCCGTCTTGATACTTTTTCTCAGGCGTTGACGAGGAACTTCTCGATGACGGCGTCATTGGGCACGACACCCAGGCCCGGGGCCTGGGGCAGATGGGCGTAGCCGTCCGTGATCCGGACCGGCTCCAGCGCGAGGTGGCGGGTGATCTCGCCGGGCTCGACGCAGTATTCCATGACGAAGGCGTTGGGGATCGCGCACAGGAAGTGCAGCGAGGCCGCGGTGTTGATGTCGGTGGTGAAGTTGTGGTTGCACACCCGCCGGCCGCGGCTGGCGGCATAGGCGGCGATCTGCATCGCCTGGGTGAAGCCGCAGCGCACCAGGTCGATCTGCACGATGTCGATTCCCCCCTCGTCGATCAGCCGCTCGAAGCCGACACGGGTGCACTCCTCCTCGCCCGCCGCGATCGCCTGGGTGCAGGCGCGCGACACCTTGCCGTAGCCGGCATAGTCGTCCGGGTGCAGCGGCTCCTCGATCCAGCACAGGCTGTAGGGCTGGAACAGCTGGGCCCGGCGGATCGTCGTCTTGGCGTCCCAGACCAGGCCGACATCGAGCATGAAGTCGACATCGTCGCCGATGGCCGTGCGGATCGCCTCGACATAGGCTAGATCGCTGCGCTCGTCCTGGCCGAACGGCTCCCAGCCGAACTTCACCCCGGTATGGCCGGTGTCGACGGCCGCCTTGGCCCTGGCCACCGTGTCCTCGATGGTGAACTGGAACATGTTGGAGGAATAGACGCGCATGCGGTCGCGCATGGCACCGCCCAGGAGGTCGACGATCGGCTTACCCAGCGCCTGTCCCTTGATGTCCCATAGCGCGATGTCGATTCCGGCCATGGCCTGGATCACCGCGCCATTGCGCCCGTAATAGAGCGTCGACTGGTACATCTTGTGCCACAGCCGCGTGGTGTCGAGCGGGTTCTCGCCGATCAGCAGGCGCTTCAGGCCGGAGACCAGGGTGTGGCTCATCGGCGCCTCGATCACCGCCTTGGTGACGATCGGGCAGCCGTCGACCTCGCCCCAGCCGGTGATGCCGGCATCGGTCGTGACGCGGATCAGCAAGGCGTCCTGCGAGCTGTCGGTGCGCTCCTCGATGACCGGGAGGCGGAGGTAGAGCGCTTCGACGTCGGTGATCTTCATGGGCGTTCCTTGACCGATCGGTGCCGGCGGCGTTCCGCGCCGCGTCTGTGGTCCGGCCCCCGGGGATCGGGCACCGGATGCCGGTGTCGTCTAGCTGCCGAGCGTCTCGGCAACCGCTGGATCGAAGTCGACCATCGTCACCGCGACCGTGTCGCCGCGGGTGACCCGGCCGGGCCCCGCCGCCATCCACAGCACGCCCGAGCGGGCGTAGCGGAGGGCGAGCGGCGGGTGATCGATGTCCTCGACGAAATGCAGCAGGCCGGCGGTCTCCCCCGCCTCGACTTCCTCGCCGGCGCGGTGGCGCGGCTCGAAGACGCCCGCTCCCAGGGCGAAGCAGTAGCAGTCCATGTCCGGCACCATCATGTGCCGGGTGCCGCGCGGTGCGGGGTCGGCCCCCTTCAGCACGCCGAGATGGGCGAGAACGCCACGCAGGCCGTGATGCGCGACCGCGACCCCGTCGACATTGACCCGGCCCCAGCCGCCAAGCTCGGTGCCCAGCGAGAGGATGCCGCGGCGCTCCACCGAGGAGGTCAGCGTGGCGCCCTCGTCGACGCCCCAGAAGACGACGTTGAAGGGCGCGCCGAAGGCCTCGGCGAGCCGGAAGGTCTTGTCACGGACGGCCGGGTCGGCGGGATGGTGCATGTTGGTCGACAGCGCCGATTCCATCGAATGGCCGGCGGTGTGCACGTCGACCGAGACGTCGACATGCGGCAGGACCTGGCTGTCGACGAAATGCGCCAACATGTCGGAGAAGGTGCCCCGCGGATTGCCGGGGAAGCAGCGGTTCAGGTCCTTGCCGTCGATCGGCGAGAGGCGCCGGTCGGCCAGGACGGCCGGCACGTTCACCGCCGGCATCATGATCACCCGGCCGGCGATTTCCTCCGGCTTCAGGTCGCGCGCCAGGGCGGAGACGGCGATCTGGCCCTCGTACTCGTCGCCATGCACGCCGCCGGTGAACAGCACCGTCGGCCCGGTCCCGTTGGCCACCGTGACGATGGGGATCTCGACCACGCCCCAGCCGGCATTGTCTCGGGACTGCGGCGCCCGCAGATAGGCGGCCTGCCGCCCCTGGCGCGTGAAGTCCACCGTGTTGTGGATGCGGCTTCGCTGGTCGCTGACGTGCTGCAAGCCTGTCTCCGCTTCCCCGAGCCCGCTTCCCTGAGCCCGCTTCCCTGTCCCCGGACTCGATGTCCCGGGCGGCGTTGCGCCGGCGCCCCGGCTGACCGGATTGCCCTGCGCTTGAGAGTATGATTGTATACGATTATTCAGCTTGGCAAGAAGAATCTCGACCATGCCGTCGTCGCGGCGCATCGGGGAAACGGCATTCGGGATGGTGGCGGCGGCACCGGAGCCGAGGGGACGCGCCGCGTCGAGGTGGCCGGGATGGGGGTCAGCCCCTATATTGGGCGGGCCGAGGGATGACCGCCGCGAGTCGGACGGCGCCGGATGACGCCGGAAACGAACGGCCGTGGACACGAGGCGGCCCTGGACAAGAGGACAGTGCGGACAACTTGACTACTTCCCTGAAAGGCGCGCGCCGGGACGGCGCGGCGGGTGACGGCGGCGGTTCCGAGGAGAGCTGGACCAGCGTCAAGCCGCGCACCATGGTAGACCACGCCATCGATGCCATCATCGAGGGCGCCGCCCGCGGCTTGATCCTGCCGGGCGAGCGCATCGTCGAGAGCGAGCTCGCCAGCCGGCTCGGCATGAGCCGGGTGCCGATGCGCGAGGCCTTCCGCACCCTGGCCAGCCAGGGCGTGCTGACCATCGAACCCTACAAGGGTATCCGGCTGATGCCCGTGACCTCGGAGCGGGTGGAGCAGTTGCAGGACGCCCGCGTGGCGCTGGAGACGAGCGCCGCCCAGCAGGCCATCGCCAAGCGGAACAACGCCGCGCGCCAGCTCGACCAGCTCCGCAATCTCGTCGACGTCATGGAGCTGATGGCCACCAGGCAGGACGCCTACGGCTTCGCCACCGCGGACACCGATTTCCACCGCTGCCTGGTGCGCTTCAGTGGCAACCCGGTGCTCAGCCAGCTCTGGGAGGCGCTGGCCCGCCAGCTCACCATCATCTTCGGCCTCTCGACGCTCGACAAGACGATGAACCGGATCATCGACGAGCACACCTCGCTGATCGCGGTGTTCGGCCGCGGCGACCCGGCCGAGATGCAGGCCGCGCTGGAGGATCACATCCTCACCCAGACCCACGAGATCGACTTCGAGCGCGTGATCTCCGACCGCCGACGCGAGAACCCGGCGGGCTGAGCTGAGGTCGGCTCCGTCAGGCCGTGATCCTGTCTAGATGAAGCCGCGTTCCTCCAGGGCGGCCACGACTCGGTCGGCCAGGACTTCCGGCGCCTCGGCCCCGCCGGCCAGGCGCAGTTCGGCCGCGACGGGCGGCTCGTACGGGCTGTCGATGCCGGTGAAGCCGGCGATCTCGCCTGCGCGCGCCCGGCGGTAGAGGCCCTTGGGGTCGCGCGCTTCGCACACTGCCAACGGGGTGTCGACGAAGACCTCGATGAACGTGTCCTCGGCGAACAGGGACCGCGCCTGGCGGCGATCCTCGCGATAGGGCGAGATGGCGCTGACCAGGGTGACGAGGCCGGCCTCAACCATCAGTCTGGCGACCTCGCCCAGGCGGCGCATGTTCTCCCGACGGTCGGCGGCGGCGAATCCCAGATCGCGGTTCAGGCCGTGGCGCAGATTGTCGCCGTCTAGCGTGACGGTGAGCCGGCCGCGCGCATGCAGCCGCTGTTCCACCAGATCGGCGACCGTGGACTTGCCGGAGCCCGACAGGCCGGTGAACCAGAGAACGCAGGGACGCTGGCCCAGCAGCGCGGCGCGGGCGCGCCGGTCCACCGCCATGGCGTGGCGCGCGACATCGGGCGAGCGGCCGGGCATTTCGCCGATCACGCCGCCGCTCACGCCGTCGATCATGCCGTCGATCATGCCGCAGGCGACGGTGGCGTTGGACTGGCGGTCGATCAGGATCAGGCCGCCGGTCGCCCGGCAGTCGGCGTAGCGGTCGAAAGGCAGCATGCGGTCGAGCGCCAGGGTGACCTGGGCGATGCCGTTCAGCGGCAGGCTGTCGGCCGGGATACGGGCCTGGGTGTTGACGTCGATCGCGTGGTCAATGGCGACGATGCGGGCATTCGCCTGGGCCGTGCCGAGCCTGAGCAGATAGGACCGGCCGGGCACGAGCGGCGCCTCGTCCAGCCACAGCAGATGCGCTGTCAGCCGGTCGCCGGTCGCGGCGGGTTGCGCCGTGGCGCAGAGCAGGTCGCCGCGCGCGATGTCGACCGCCCGGTCGAGCACCAGCGTCACCGCCTGGCCGGCGACGGCGCGGTCGCTGTCGCCCGAGGGCGTGAGGATGCGGACGACCCGGCTGGTGTGGCCGGCGGGCAGCACGGCGATGTCGTCGCCGACGGCGATGCCGCCGGCAGCGATGGTGCCCGCATAGCCGCGGAAGTCGGGACCCGGCCGGCTGACCCATTGCACGGGCAGGCGGAACGGCGCCCCCGCACTCACCACGTCGCCAGCCGCGACCTCGACCCGCTCCAGATGCTCGACCAGGGTCGGTCCGCGATACCAGGCAGCCTGCGTCGCCGGGCGGAGCACATTGTCTCCGGTCAGCGCCGACACCGGGATGCAGGTGACCTCCGCGATGCCCAGCCCGGCCGCGAGGCGGCGATAGTCCGCGGCGATCGTCTCGAACGCCGCTTCGTCCCAGCCCACCAGGTCCATCTTGTTGATCGCCAGCACGACGCGCCGGATGCCGAGCAGCGAGACGATGTGGCTGTGCCGCCGCGTCTGGGTGAGCAGGCCCTTGCGCGCGTCGACCAGGATCACGGCGAAATCGGCGTTGGAGGCGCCGGTCGCCATGTTGCGGGTGTACTGCTCGTGGCCCGGCGTGTCGGCGACGATGAACTTGCGTGCCGGGGTGGAGAAGTAGCGGTAGGCGACGTCGATGGTGATGCCCTGCTCGCGCTCCGCCGCCAGCCCATCGACCAGCAACGCGAAGTCGAGATTGCCGGGACCGGTGGTGCCGAAGCGACCCGACACCGCCGCCAGCCCTTCCAGCTGGTCCTGGAACAGCAGCCCGCAATCATGCAGCAGGCGGCCCAGCAGCGTGGACTTGCCGTCGTCGACCGAGCCGCAGACGATGAAGCGCAGCAGGTCCCGCGTCGTCTCCAGCAGCGGTTGGTGCAGGGTAGCGGCGGGGCTGGCGAGACCCGCATCGGCGTGGATGACCGAGAGTTCGTTCATCAGAAGTATCCCTCGGCCTTCTTGGCCTCCATCGAGGCCCCGGCGTCGCGGTCGATGGCGCGGCCCTGGCGCTCCGAACCGGTCGCCGTCAGCACCTCGCGCACGACCTCCGGCAGCGTCGCCGCGCGGCTCTCCACCGCGCCGGTCAGCGGGTAGCAGCCGAGCGTGCGGAAGCGCACCATGCGCCATTGCGGCGCCTCGCCCGGATAGAGCGGCAGGCGCTCGTCATCGACCATGATCCAGCTGTCGCCGCGCCGCACGACCGGGCGCTGCCGGGCGAAGTAGAGCGGCACGACCGGGATGTTCTCGAGGTAGATGTATTGCCAGATGTCGAACTCGGTCCAGTTCGACAGCGGGAAGACGCGGATGCTCTCGCCCTGGTTGATGCGGCCGTTGTAGAGGTTCCAGAATTCCGGACGCTGGTTCCTGGGGTCCCAGCGGTGCTGTGCGGTGCGGAATGAGAAGACCCGCTCCTTGGCGCGCGAGGCCTCCTCGTCGCGCCGGGCGCCGCCGAAGGCCGCGTCGAAGCCGTGGCGGTCGAGCGCCTGCCTGAGGGCCTGGGTCTTCATGACGTCGGTGTGCATGGCGGAGCCGTGGCTGACCGGCCCGATGCCCTGGCGCGCGCCTTCCTCGTTGACGTGCACGATCAGGTCGAGCCCGAGCTCCGCCGCGCGGCGGTCGCGGAAGTCGATCATCTCGCGGAACTTCCAGGTGGTGTCCACATGCAGCAGGGGGAAGGGCGGCCGGCCGGGGTGGAAGGCCTTCATCGCCAGGTGCAGCAGCACGCTGGAATCCTTGCCGATGGAGTAGAGCATGACCGGCTTGCGGAACTGGGCCGCCACTTCCCGGATGATGGAGATGCTCTCGGCCTCGAGGCGCTCGAGATGGCTGATCGGTTGCGGTCGGGTCATGGAGGTGAACTCGCGCCTATGGACGGGGGTGGGATCAGGCGGTGGGGGCGTGGATGCCGCATTCGGACTTGTCGAGCCACGACCAGCGTCCGGCGCGGGCGTCCTCGCCCGGCCGGACGGCCCGTGTGCAGGGGGCGCAGCCGATCGAGCGGTAGCCACGCCCGAGGAGGGGGTGAACCGGCAGGTCGTGTGCCGCCAGGTAGCGCTGGACATCCTCCGCCGACCAGGTGGCGAGCGGGTTGACCTTGAGCCGCCCCGTCGCGCGATCGAGCTCGATCGCCGGCAGGGCCTGCCGCGAGGCGCCCTGGAAGCGCTTGCGCCCGGTGATCCAGCCGTCGAAGCCGCCGCCGAGACGGGTCAGGGCCCGGTCCAGGGGTTCCGTCTTGCGGATGTGGCAGCAGAAGTCGGGGTCGCCGCGCCACAGCGTGCCGCCCGCGTCGAAGCGCGCCAGATCCTCCGCCGCCGGCTGGATGTCGAGGACATTGGTGAGGCCGAGGCGGTCGGCGAGCGCCCGGCGGTAGGCCAGGGTCTCGGCGAAATGCTTGCCGGTGTCCAGGAAGATCACCGGCACCGACCGGTCGACCCGCGCGGCGAGATGGAGCAGCACCACGCTTTCCGCGCCGAAGGAGGAGACGAGCGCGACGCGGCCGGCGATCCGCTGCCGCAGCACCAGTTCCAGCAGGTCGAGCCCGCTGGCGTCGCCGGCGCGCGCCCGGGCCCGCGAGAGCCGCGCCACCTCCGCGCCCGCGCCATCGTCGCGTCCGGTCTCGGCGGCCGGTCGGGTATCCGGGATGGCGTGCGTGGTCATGATCACCGCTCCGGTCCTCAAGGGCGGCCAAAGGGTGCCGCCGGGAATTTCCCGTAGGATCGGGTCAGTTCATATATTTTCAATCCATTTTTTATGTGTATTTATTTTATATCACAGTATTTTACTGTTGTTACTGGAAAACGATCCGGGGGAAGTAGAAGGAGACCACCCAGTTCGGGGCGTCGACGATCTCGCTGATGCGCAGGTCGCCGCAGACGCTGCACAGCAGATACGCGTCGATCGGGGCGAGCGGGCCTTCGCGGCCCAGCAGGTCGATCATCGCCGAGACCGCGTCCCGGGCGCCGGCCATCAGGTCGGGGCCGATTCCGGTGGTCACCCAGTAGCCCGCCGTGTCGAGGTGGCGGGCAACCGGGCCGGGCGTGGTGAATTGCGGCGAGGCGGGCGCGGCGTCGCGTATGAGATCGAGCCTCAGCGTCACCTCGAGCGGGCTTTCGATCGCCGTGCCGCAGACCTCCCCATCCCCCTGCGCGGCGTGGGTGTCGCCGATGGAGAAGAGCGCGCCCGCCACCTCCACCGGCAACAGGAGTTCGCTGCCGGCCGCGAGGTCGCGCGCGTCCATGTTGCCGCCCGTCCGGCGCGGCGGGATGATGTCGTGCCGGCCGGGCGCGGCCGGCGCCAGACCGATGGTGCCGGCGAAGGGCTTCAGCGGCACCCTGCCGCCGGGACCGTAGAGGGCGGGCGCCAGCGTGCCGGCGTCATTGCGCCAGACATGCAGGGCGGGATCGGGGAACTGGTCGGCGAGCAGGCCGAAGCCCGGGATGTTGGCGGTCCAGCCCCAGCCCGAGGGCGCGAAATCGAGCAGCGTGACCTTCACGGCATCGCCCGGCCGCGCCCCGTCGATGGCAATCGGGCCGGTGACCGGGTTGATGCGGGCGGGATCGATACGCGGCACGTCCGCCACCGTGCTCTCCGGCGTGATCTGCCCGCCGGAGGCATCGATGGTGCGGAAGGTCAGCACCGTGCCCGGGGCCACGGTGCTGACCGGCGGGATGGCGTTGTCCCAGCCGGTATGGTGGTGCCGGGCATGGATGGTGTGGGCGGTGTCTGGACGGGTCATGGCCCCGCATGTGGTGTTCATCGCCGCCGGATGTCACCCGCCCGGTCGCCGGCGGGCTGACAGGAGAGGCCCGCAGGTGCCATTAAGGACGGCGAGACCTTCCCGCCGACGCGAGACCACCGACCATGCCCGCCCTTCCCGATATCGGCAACGACCCGCTCGCCGTCTGGCAGGACCTGCTGCCCCCGGGGGAGCCGGTTGGCGCCATCTCCGCCCATACCTTCATCGCCAGGCTGCCCGACGGCAGGCGGCTGGTCCAACCGATCCGTGCCCTGCCCGGCCCGGGCCAGCTCGGCGTCGCCTCGCTGATCGTTAACCAGGCGAGCTTCCAGGTGGAGGAAGCGCTGACCGACGGCCTCGCCCACCGGCTGGCCGACCGCGGGATCGAGCGTATCGTCGCCGTGCCGACGCTGGGGCTGATCGCCGGCCGCGGGGTCGCCCGGGCCCTCGGCCATGACCGCTACGTCCCGCTCGGCACCAGCCGCAAGTTCTGGTACGCGGACGACCTGTCGGTCGAGATCCGCTCGATCACCAGCCCGGGCCAGGCCAAGCGGCTCTATCTCGATCCCCGCCTCGTGCCGCTGATCGAGGGCCGCCGCGTCGCCCTGGTGGACGACGTGATCAGCTCGGGCAGCTCGATCCTCTCCGCCCTCGACCTGCTCGCCCGGGTCGATGTCGAGGTGACGGCGATCGGCGTGCTGATGGCCCAGAGCGAGGCCTGGCGGCCCCGCCTGGCCGAGCGTCACCCGGGGTTCGAGGACCGCGTGGTCAGCGTCTTCGAGACGCCGCTGCTGCGCCGCGCCGGCGACGGCTGGGAGATCGCGACAGCCGACACCGAGGGCTCCTAGAGCGCCTCGCGCAGACGCCGACCGAAGGTCTCCGCCTCCGCGAGGATGGCTTGGCGGTCGAGGCTGAGGATCCGCCGGTCGCGCATCAGCCAGCGCCCGGCCACCATGGTGTGGCGCACATCGTCCGGCCGGGCGGCGTAGACCAGCGCGGCGTAAGGGTCGTGGCGCGGCGTCCAGCGCGGCCGGTCCCGGTCGATGACGATCAGGTCGGCGGCCATGCCCGGCGCCAGGCGTCCGACCCGGTCGCCCAGCCCCAGCACCCGCGCGCCACCGGCGGTGGCCAGGCGCACCACCTCGCGCGCCGTCATCACCTGGCGGTCAAGGGCGCGCAGCTTCTGCAGCTTGGCCACCAGGTCCATCTGGGCGAAGAGGTCGATGGTGTTGCCGCTCATCGGCCCGTCGGAGCCGAGACCGACCATCGCACCCGCCGCCAGCAGGTCACGCACGCGCGCGATGCCCTTGCCGCCCTTGGCGTTGGCGCCGGCATTGTGCGCCACGCCGGTGCGGCTGTCGGCCAGCAGGGCGACATCCGCGTCGTCGAGATGCAGGCAGTGGGCGGCGACCAGGTCTGGCCCCAGCATGCCGAGGTCGCGGATGAAGGCGACCGGTCCGACGCCATGCCGCTCGCGCACCCAGCCATCCTCGAAATCCATCTCCGCCAGGTGAAGCTGGGTCATCACCCCGGTCCGCCGCGCCAGGTCGCGGCAGCGCTCCAGCACCGGCCGGTCGGTGGTGTAGGGCGCGTGCGGCGCGACGGAGGGGCGGATGCGGTCGTGGCCGCCCCAGTCGGCGATCAGCCTCTCGGTGCGCGCCAGGCCGTCGTCGGACGTGGCGGCGTCCGGCGCCTGGAAGTCGACCACGGTCTGGCCGACCAGCGCGCGCAGCCCAGCCGCGTCCAGCGTCGACGCCACCGCATCCTCGAAATAGTACATGTCGGCCGCCGTGGTGACGCCGGCCTCGATCAGCTCGATGGCGGCGAGCGCGGTGCCAAGGCGCACCATTTCCGGCCCGACGAAACGCGCCTCCAGCGGAAAGATGTAGCGCCTGAGCCGGTCGGGCTCGTCGTCGCCGAGACCGCGAAACAGGCTCATCGCCAGATGGCCGTGGGTGTTGACGAAGCCCGGCATGACGAGCCCGCCGCCGACGTCGAGACGCTCGGCATCCTGCGGCAGGTTCTCGGCGGGCGCCGCACCCTCGCCGATCGCGGCGATGCGATCGCCATGGACCACCACGTGGCCGGGCTCGATCACCGTGTCGGCATCGTCCAGCGGCAGGACGCAGGCATTCCCGATGACCACGGTCCCGCCGCCGCCACCTGGCGCTCCCGGGGTCATGCCGCCGCCGGCAGGATGCAGCACTGCTCCGGATTGAGGTGGATGGTGCCGCGCTCCCCCTCCTCCAGCGGTGCGGTCATGCCGCCGGTCACGGTCAGCGTGCCCGCCGGGGTATCGGCGCGGTACTGGTACTGGCGGCCGAGATAGGTGCGCGTGTGCACGGTGGCGGGCAGTCCCTCCATGCCCTCCCCGGCCTCGACCCGCAAACCTTCCGCCCGGGCGCCGAGGACGAAGCGGTCCGGCAGGTCGCCCCATTCGGCGGGGTCGAGCCGGAAGCTGGCCCCGCCCTCCGCCGCGACCGCCACATGGCGCGCCTCGCGCGCCGTCACCGCCATGGCGATCTGCGTCTCGAAACCGACGAAGCGGGCGACGAAGGCGTTGGCCGGCTGGCGGTAGAGCCTTTCCGGCCGGTCGAACTGGCTGATCCGGCCGCCCTCCATGATCGCCACCCGGTCGGAGATCGAGAAGGCCTCCTCCTGGTCGTGGGTGACGTAGAGGGCGGTGGTGCCGTGGGCCTGCTGCAGCGCCCTGATCTCGACCCGCATGTCGATGCGCAGCTTGGCGTCGAGATTGGACAGCGGCTCGTCGAAGAGCAGCAGCGAGGGCTTGATGACCAGGGCGCGGGCCAGCGCCACGCGCTGCTTCTGGCCACCCGAGAGGGCGGCGGGATAGCGCCCGGCGAAGGCATCGAGGCCGACGCGGGCGAGCATGTCCGCGACCAGGGACCGGCGCTCGGCCGCCGCCATGCCGCGCTGCTTCAGCCCGAAGCCGACATTCTCGGCGACGGTCATGTGCGGGAACAGCGCGTAGTTCTGGAAGACGAGGCCGATGTCTCGGCGATGGGCGGGCAGCCGCGCGATGTCCTGGTCGCCCAGCATGACGGTGCCGCGCGTGGGCGGCAGGAAGCCGGCCACCAGGCGCAGCGTCGTGGTCTTGCCGCAGCCCGAGGCGCCGAGCAGCGAGACGAGTTCGCCCCTGGCCACGTCGAGGTCGAGGTCGAAGAGCACCTGGGTACGACCGTAATGGGCGTCGATGCCGGCGAGGGAGAGCGATTGGGTCATGGATCAGCGCACGAAATAGCCGAGGCCGAGGGTCTTCTCCACCACCGCCATCACCACGACGGTGAGGACCATCAGCAGCACGGAGAGCGCGGCGATGGTGGGGTCGAAGAAGTTCTCGACATAGATCAGCATCTGGATGGGCAGGGTGCTGACCCCCGGTCCGATGAGGAAGAGCGATACCGGCACGTTGTTCAGCGAGGTGATGAAGGCGAGGATGAAGGCGGCGAGAATGCCGGCGCGGATGTTCGGCAGCACCACGGCGAAGAAGGAGCGCACCGGCGGGCAGCCGAGGCTGATCGCCGCCTCCTGGGCGGAGAAGTCGAAATTGGCCAGGCTGGCGGAGACCACGCGCACGCAATAGGGCAGCACGATCACCGTGTGGCCGATCAGCAGCGTCGGGATGATCGGCAGGTCGAGCGAGACCGAGACCGAGCGTAGCAGCGAGAAGCCGAAGACGATCTCCGGCACCAGGATCGGCAGCACGAAGAAGGTGCCCATCCAGGACGGCAGGGCGACGCCGTGGCGCTTCAGCGCGAAGGCCGCCGGGATGCCGACCGCCAGCGCCAGCACGGTGCCGGCGACGGCGATCTGCAGGCTGATCCAGAAGGTGTCGAGGAAGGCCGAGACCTCGAAGATGCGCTCGAACCAGCGCAGCGAGAAACCCTCCGGCGGAAAGGCCAGGTACTCGGTATCCGACACCGCCGAGGCGGCGACGATGACGAGCGGCCCCAGCAGGAAGAGGTAGACCGCGAAGGCGGCCAGCGAGAGCCAGGGGGAGCGGCGCCGGGTCACCATCCTACTCCACGGCCGGGTTCATGCGCCGGGCCAGCCAGCCCATGGTCAGCACGATGGCGACGGTGACGATCATCATGATGACGGCGATGGTCGAGGCGGCGGTCCAGTCGAACTCCACCATCGCCTCCCGGTAGAGCAGTGTCGCCAGCACGGTGTTGCGCTGGCCGCCGAGCAGGACCGGCGTGGTGTAGGCGGTGAAGGAGCCGGTGAAGACCAGCACCGAGCCGACGATCAGCCCCGGCACCGCCAGCGGCAGGGTGACCTGGCGGAAGGTCGCGGCCGGCGTGGCGCCGAGCGAGCGGGCGGCGTCCATCAGATCGTGGTCGATGTTCTCCAGCACGCCGACCAGCGAGAGGATCATCAGCGGCGTGAAGAGATAGGCGAGACCGAGCACGATGGCCGTCTCGGTGTAGAGCAGGCCGATCGGTTCGCCGATGAGGCCGCTCCAGAGCAGCACGTCGTTCAGCAGGCCGTTGCGGCCGAGGATGACGATCCAGGCGAAGGAGCGCACCACCGTGCCGGTGAGCAGCGGGAACACCGCCGCGACGATCAGCATCGAGCGCCGGGCCTGCGGCGAGCGGGCGATGTAGAAGGCTGTCGGCAGGCCCAGCACCACGGCAATGGCGGTGACGATCAGCGCCAGCTTGGTGGTGCGCCAGAGGATGCCGCGGTTCAGCCCGCGGTCGAAGAAATCGAGATAGGCCTGGCCATGACCGGCCGCCGCGTCGAGCGTGCCGCGCGCGGTGTCGAGGATCGGCAGCACCAGGATGACCAGGATGACTAGCCCGGCGGGCGCCACGAGCAGCCAGGGGAGGAAGCGTCGGTGCAAGGCCCTGTCGGATCTCCGGTGAGGCGGGCCGGCCCGTCCCGAAGCGAAGGGAACGGGCCGGATCGGCTCCGCCGCCAGCGCGGCGGCGGCGTCAGTTGGCGAAGATGGCTTCCCAGCGGGTGGTCCAGTCCTCGCCGACCTCGTTCAGACGCTCGTAGTCCGGCAGGCGCAAGGCCTCCACCACCTCGGCACCGTAGGTCCAGCGGGCCGCCTCTTCCTCGGTCAGCTCGACATTGCGGTTGATCGGCGCGTCGACGCCGCGCACCGCCATCTCGTGCTGGATCGGCTGGCTCAGGTGGAAGTTGATGAAGGCGTGCGCCAGTTCGACCTGGTCGCTGCCCTCCAGGATGTTGATGACGTTGAGATTGGCGTAGGCCTCGTCGCCGAGCGGCGCCCACACGGCCGTCGGCACGGCCTCCTGGATGGAGCCGACGACGAAGTCCTGGGCGGCGGCGATCACCACCTCGCCCTGGGCGAACAAATTGACGAGCTCCGAGGAACGGCCATAGGCGGTCAGCACGTTGGGCGCCAGCGCCTCCAGCTCCGCGAATGCGGCGTCGGGGTTCTCGAAGGCGTCGACGCCCGCGCGCTCGCCGGCCGCCAGGACGATCAACTGTCCGGCGGTGGTCGAGACGTTCGGGATGGTCACCCGGCCCGCGAACTCCTCGCGCCAGAGATCGCCCCAGGAGGTCACCGGGTCGTCGGTGGCGGCGCTGTCGTAGACGATGCCGTAGCGGCCGATCGTGTAGGCCGGACCGTAGGCCTCGCCATGGGGCGCCTGGCCGACGGCGTAGATCTCCTCGATGTTGGGGATCTGGCCGCGGTCGATCTCCTGGAACAGGCCGTCGGCGATGGCCTGCTGGGCATAGGCGTCGGCGAGGTAGATCAGGTCGACGCCGCCGTCGCGGACCCGCACGCGGTTCAGCCGGTCGGCGTTGTTGCCCTGGTCGATGACGATCTCCACGCCGTGCTCCGCCTCGAACGGGGCGTAGAGCACCTCGTCCAGGATGTCGCCGTTGAAGCCCCAGGTGGAAATGATGAGCTGGCCGTCCTGCGCCATGGCCGCCGTGCTGAGCGCGGCGAGGCCGGTGCCGGCCACGAGGAGGGTGAAAAGGGGGGAACGGGCGGTCATCGGAGGCTCTCCTCTGTTCGATCGGGTTGACTTGTGTCGGGATAGTCCTGAATCGCCAATCCGCGAAGGGGTGAGCCAAGCGCAAGGTCGCCCCTCCGCGCAAGCCAATTCAGTCTCCGTCGCCCCCGGAACCGCCATGCAGCCGACGTCCCGCACCGCTCCGCAGCCCGACCGCCTGCGCCTCGCCATCGACACCGATCCCGGCCTCGACGACGCCGTGGCGCTGCTGGTGGCGCTGGGCCTGGAAGCGGTGGACCTGGTCCTGGTGACCAGCGCGGCCGGCAATATCGGCCTCGACCGCGCCACGGCCAACGCCCGCGCCCTGCTCGACGCGGTGGGCGCGGCCGCGGTGCCGCTGGGACGCGGGACGGCACCGGCTGGCAAGGCCCTCATGGCGGCCGACATCCATGGCGACGACGGGCTGGGCGGTGTGCTCGCGGCACCCGTGCCGCCCGATGTGCCGGCGGCGGGGCCGTTGCTCGGTGGGGCGATGGCGGCGGGGCCTCTGGCGATGGCGGCGATCGCGCCGCTGACCAACCTGGCGGCCTGGCTCGACGCGGGCCTCGGCCTGCCGGCTCCGCTCGCGGTGATGGGCGGCGCCATCGCCGTGCCGGGCAACGCGCCGCGGCCGGGCCAGCCCGCCGGCGCGGCACCGACCGCGGAGTTCAACTTCGCCACCGACCCGGTCGCGGCGGAACGCCTGCTGGCTGCCGGCCTCGATCTTCTGCTGGTCCCCCTCGACGTCACCCGTCAGGTGCGCGCCGACCGGGACTGGACCCGGACCCTGGCGGAGCGGCCCGGCCGCGCGCCGGCGCTCGCCGCCCGCCTGATCGAGGCCTATTTCCGGGATGCCGGGGCGCGCGAGAGCCGGCCGCTGCACGACCCGCTGGCGGTGCTGGCGCTCAGCCATCCTGACCTGTTCACCTGGGAGGACCGGCCGCTCGCCGTGGTGACCGACGCCGCGCTGGGCCAGCCCGGCACCTGCGTCGCGGCCACCGATGGCCGGCGGCCGGTGCGGGTGGCGCTGGATGTCGACAAGGCGGCGGCGCTGGCCCTGATCGCCGCGGCGATCGAAGCCGCCGGATAGCGCGCCGGGATCAGTCGTCGATGCCGACCGGCTTCAATGCCTCCTCGACCACGGCCAGCCAGTAGCGCGCACCGGGCTCGATCGCGGCGTCGTTGAAGTCGTAGCGGCCGTTGTGGTGCAGCGCCCCCTCCCTGGCCGGGCCGTTACCGATCCAGCCATAGGCGCCGGGCACCCGCGCGGAAAAGACGGAGAAGTCGTCGCCGGCGGTAGAGGGCGGAAACGAATGGCGCACCCGCTCGGCCCCGAAGACGCGCACGGCCGCCCGCGCGGCGAGGGCCGTCGCGCCCGCGTCGTTGACCACCGGCCCGATGCGGCGGATGAAGCGGTAGGAGGCTTCCAGCCCGTGCGTCGCCGCGACGGCATGGGCGAGGCGGCCGATCTCCGCCTCCAGCAGGTCGCGGACCCCCGGCGTGTAGGCCCTGGCGGTGCCGTTCACGAAGGCCTCACCCGGGATCACGTTGGCCGCCGCCCGGTTGCCGGCGCTGACGGAGCAGGCGCTGACCACCGCCGGCTGCAGTGGGTCGACCCGGCGCGCCACGATGGTGTGCAGCTGGGTGAGGAAGTCGCCGAGCGCGGTGATCGGATCGCGGCCGAGATGCGGCTTGGCGCCGTGCGTGCCCTCGCCTGACAGCGTGACCTCCCAGGTGTCGGAACTGGCGAGCTGCGGGCCCGCGACCAGGGCGATCTCGTCGGTCTCCAGCCCCGGCATGTTGTGCAGGCCGAACACCATGTCGCAGGGAAATCGGTCGAAGAAGCCGTCGTCGACCATGGCCTGGGCGCCGCCGCGGCCTTCCTCCGCCGGCTGAAAGATCAGGTGGACGGTGCCGTCGAAGGCGTTGGAGCGGGCGATCAGCGCCGCCGCGCCGAGCAGCATGACGGTGTGTCCGTCATGGCCGCAGGCATGCATCTTGCCGTCGTGCCGGCTGCGATAGGGCCGCTCGGCGAGTTCCGGCATGGCCAGCGCGTCGAGGTCGGCGCGCAGGCCGACCGAGCGGGTGCCCGACCCACGCGCCAGCGTGCCCACCACACCGGTGCCGCCGATGCCGGTGGTCACGCCGTAGCCCAAGTCCCGCAGCCGCTCGGCGACGATGCCGGCGGTGCGCGTCTCCTCGAAACCCAGCTCCGGATGGGCGTGCAGGTCATGGCGCAGCGCCACGAAGGTCTCGCGTTCCTCGGCGCTCAGCAGGGGCAGCGCGCGGCTCTCGGACATGGGCCATGCCTTCCTCCCCGGGACGGCCGGGGCTTCGCGGGGGACGGCAGGCAGGTTTAGCGACGCCGGGCGCGCGCGACAAGTGCCGCTCCCGCCCCGCCCGGGTTCGCGCTACACTCGGGTCTGCGAATCACGACATCGACGGGACAATCGGATGATGCACTGGGGTGACGAAGTGGCATCCAGGGTGGCTGCGCGCGGCCCGCTGGTCATCGGCATCGATCCCGACCCGCGCAACGCGCCGCCGGCGCTGGGCGAAACCGACGAGCATTTCGGCGTGGCCCAGACCCGCGCCCTGCTCGACGCCGATGCCGGCCGCACCGGCTTCGTGAAGTTCCAGTCCGCCTTCTTCGAGGCCTTCGGCAGCGAGGGTGTCGCCGCGCTCGCCCGCTCCATCGCGCTGGCCCGGGAGCGCGGCTACGCCGTCATCCTCGACGTCAAGCGCTCGGACAACGCCACCACCTGCGAGGCCTATGCCCGCGCCTATCTCACACCCGCCTATCACGGCGGCAGCGACCTGGAAGCCGACTGCATCACGCTGAACGCCTTCCTCGGCCCGGAAACCCTGGAGCCCTTCGTGGCCCGGGCGCGGGACCACGGCAAGGGCATCTTCGTGCTGGTCAAGACGTCCAACCCCGGCTCGGCCTGGCTGCAGGACCGCGTGCTCGGCAAAGACGGGGACCGTGAGATCAGTGTCTCGGAACATGTCGCTGGCCAGGTCGCCGCCTGGGCCGAAGAGACCGTCGGCGCCCGTGGCGTCGCCTGCGTCGGCGCGGTGATCGGCGCCACCTTCGCCGAGGTGGCGCTGCCCCTGCGCGCCCGCATGCCGCGCTCGGTCTTCCTCGCGCCCGGCCTCGGCCCGCAGGGCGGCGACGCCGCCGGCACGCTGGCCCTCGCCACGCCGACCGGGCCGGTGCTGGTGCCGGTGTCGCGCGGACTCTCCGCCGTGCCCCGGGACATCCCGCTGGCGGACTACCGCGAAATCCTGAGCCAGCGCCTGACCGAGTTGCACGGCCAGCTCAGGGTGCCGGCCGCGTGAGACGGCGATTGATTTCGTCTCATTTTTTGGAAACGATGCCGGCATGTCGAACGACCTGCAGGATATCGGCCAGCGGCTGAGGGCTTTCCGCCTCGGCCGGGGCATCTCGCCCGAAGACCTGGCGCTGCGCATCGGCATCTCGCGCGCCGCCCTCTACCGCGCCGAGAAAGGCCACATCACCAAGATCGAGACGCTGAGCCGCATCGCCGACGTGCTCGGCGTCAGCCTGCCGTCCCTGCTGGGCGTCGGGGTCGAGTACATCGACAGCGCGCTCGCCTTCTTCGAGCGCATGCGCCAGATCGAGGAGGCCTCGCACCAGATCGTCGTGCTGTTCGGGCCGATCAGCTATCTCCTGACCTCCCCCGCCTACGACACCGTGCTGCGCGAGGTGCTGATCGAGGCGCTGCCGGGCTCAGGCGCCAGGGACCAGCAGATCGCCGAGGTCGACCGGCTGATGGCCATCCTCGCCCAGCGCAAGGCGCAGCACGCGGCCAGGAGCCCCAGCGTGGTCAGCCTGATCTCCGCGGCCGAACTCGACCGCTTCCTGCACAACGGCCTGATCGGCCGCCTCGACCTGCCGGCCGACACCGTGGCGCAGCGGCGGCGCATGGCGCTGGACGAGGCCCGCCGCATCCTCGACCTGCTGAACCGGCAGCCGATCGGCGTGCAGATCGGCATCATCCGGGAAACCGTGCCCAACACCAGCTTCCAGATCTTCCGCCAGACCGACCGCTCGGTCCTCGGCATCAGCCCGTTCCGCCTGGGCGAGCAGCCCAACGTGCAGGTCGGCGTGGCGATGATCACCTCGGCGCCGGAGGCCATGGCGCTGCACGAGCGCATCGCCTCGGACCTTTGGCAGCGCTCGCTCAAGGGTCGGGACGCGGCGGATTTCCTGGCCGAGCGCATCGCCTTCCACGAACGCACGCTGCCTGACCGGGCGGCGTCGGCGGTGGGCGGGATGTCCTGAGACCGCGGCACGCCGGGCTCGGCGGTGATCGCCGCTCCAGCAGGGGGATTGACGAAGTCCGTCTAAATTTTTAGACTATTCTTGACAATGATACGTCGGGTGATCTCCGACCGCCCAGACGCGGAACCGGAGGCAAAGCCCAGCGGCGTGCGCACGAAAAGCCATTCGTAGTACCTTGAACAGGGAGAGTACCATGCATCGCACCAACACCCTTCTCGCCGTCAGCGGCATCGCGCTGGCGTCCGTCCTCGGTCTCGGCCAGGCAGCGGCGCAGGAGTTCACCGCCCGCATCGGCCATCTCGAGTCGCCCCAGCAGCCCCGTCATCAGGGGCTGGAGATCGTGGCCGACCTGGTTGAGGAGCGCACCGGCGGCGCCGTCGTCTTCGAGCTGTTCCCGGCCGGCCAGCTGGGCAATGCCCGTGAGATGAACGAGGGCGTCCAGCTCGGCGTGATCGAGGGCACGGTCTCCCCGGCCGCCTTCCTGGGCGGCTTCAATCCCGAGGTCTCCATCCTCGACATCCCCTACCTGCTGCCGAGCGACAGGGACGAGGCGGCCGAGCTGCGCAACGGCGCCTTCGGCGAGGCCATCCTCGACAGCTTCGACCAGTACGGCTTCGAGGCCATCGCGCTCTGGCCCAACGGGCGCAAGAACTTCACCTCCAACAATCCGCTCGACGACATGGCCGCCTTCGAGGGCCAGCGCTTCCGGGTGATGGATTCGAACATCCTGATCGAGCAGTTCAACGCGGTCGGCGCCTCGGCGATCGCCCTGCCCTTCTCGGAGCTCTACACGGCGCTGCAGACAGGCGTGGTCGACGGCCAGGAGAACCCGCTCGATACCATCGCCACCATGCGCTACTACGAGGTGCAGGACTATCTGGTGATCTCCGAGCACGGCGCCATGGAGGACGTGGTGCTGTTCAACCCGGCCTGGTGGTCGAGCCTGCCGGCGGAGTACCAGGACGTCATCGTGACGGCCTTCGAGGAGGTCCGCCCGCAGGTCGAGGAGATCAAGGAGGCGGCCCAGGAAACGGCGCTCCAGACCCTCGAGGAGAACGGCATGCAGGTCCGCGTGCTCAGCGAGGAGGAGCGCGCCGCCCTGCGCGAGGTGATGTACCCGCTCGCCGCCGAGGCCTATCTGGAGCGCACCGGCGACGCCGGACAGGCGCTGCTGGACGTCTACGAGAGCGAGTACGCGGAGATCGTCGGCCAGTAGCCGAGGATCGGTGCCGGCGGGCACCGCCCGTTCCCCCCGGAGGTGCCCGCCAGTCCGCCACCATGCTTTCCGTGCCCCCGACGGGCCGCCGGCCGGCCGAACCCGGCCGCCGGGCCGTCGGCAGAGGGAGGGCGTGCATGACACGCGTGGTACGCATATTGCTGTCGCTGGAGCGCCTGCTGCTCGCCGGCATCATGCTGACGATGGTGGCGCTCTACACGCTCGCCATCCTGACGCGCGAGCTGGCGCCGAGCTACGCCTCCGACGTCGCCTGGATCGACGAGGCGACACGCATCCTGCTGGTGTGGATGGTGTTTCTCGGCCTTGGCCTGGCGCTGCAGTCGGGCCGCCATGTGGCGATGTCGACGCTGTTCGACGCCATGCCCGGGCGCACCCGGCGCCTGCTCGGCAAGCTGATCGACCTGGTGGGCATCGGCTTCGCGCTCTACCTCGCCTGGCTCGGCTTCGGCATGACCCGTTTCGTCGCCGGCGCGGGCCAGATCAGCCCGACGCTCGGCATCTCCATGGCCTGGCTCTACGCCGTGCTGCCGCTCGGCTTCGTGCTGCTGGCCCTGCGCTACGTCCTCGACCTCGCCGGCGTGATCGACTTCCGCGCCCGGCGCGACGACAGCCCGGCGGCGGAGGCCTGAGGCGATGATCCTCCTCGGCATCGCCGCCGTCGCCGTCGCCATGCTGGCGCTGGGATTCGAGATGTTCCTGGTGCTGGGCGTGCCCGGCCTGCTGGTCAAGGAGAGCTTCTTCGCCAGCCTGCCCGAGCTGATCGTCAGCCAGCGCGTGGTGGGCGGCGTGAACCACTCCACCCTGCTGGCCATCCCCTTCTTCATCTTCGCCGCCGAGGTCATGGCCTCGGGCCAGATCGCCCGCCGGCTGACCGACCTCGTCAAGGCGTTCCTCGGCCATCGGCGCAGCGGCATCGGGCAGTCGACCATCGCCGGCTGCGCCGCCTTCGGTGCCGTCTCCGGCTCCGCCCCGGCGACCGTCGCCGCGCTCGGCCGCATCATGCATCCCGAGCTGATCAAGGCCGGCTACCGCGACCGCTTCGCGCTCGGCCTGATCGTCTCGTCGGCCGAGACCGCGCTGCTGATCCCGCCCTCGATCACGCTGATCATCTATGGCTGGCTGACCGGCACCTCGATCATCGGGCTGTTCGCCGGCGGCCTGGCCATCGGCATCGTGCTGGCGGCGATGTTCGCGCTCTACACCATGTGGGAGAGCAGCCGCACCGGCGCCCATGGCAGCGAACGCCTGCCCTGGCGCGAACGCATGGCGATCCTGGCGGCGGCCGGCTGGGCGCTGGGCATGCCGGCGATCATCCTCGGCGGCATCTATTCCGGCTTCTTCACGCCGACGGAGGCGGCGGCCGTCAGCGTGGTCTACGCGCTGCTGGTGGAATGGCTGGTCTATCGCGAGATCACCCTCGCCAAGCTGTTCGACCTCGCGGTACGCGCGGCGATCACCAACACGGTCATCTTCGTGCTGCTCGGCGTCGGCGCCCTGGTCGCCTACTTCATCACGCTCGCGCAGGTGCCCAACGCCGTGGTCGGCTTCCTGGAGACCATCGAGGCCAGCCCGATCCTCTTCCTCCTGATCGTCAACGTGCTGTTCCTCGTCGCCGGCATGTTCATCGATCCGAACTCGGCGCTGCTGATCCTGGTGCCGGCACTGTGGCCGGTGGCCCAGCAATTCGGCATCGACCCGGTGCATTTCGGGCTGATCGTCACGCTCAACATCTGCATCGGCATGATCACGCCGCCCTTCGGGCTCGACATCTTCGTCGCCTCCTCGACGCTGCGGAAACCGGTGATCACCATCATCGCCGGCGTCTGGCCCTTCATCATCATCAACATCGTCACGCTTCTCATCGTCACCTACGTGCCCGGCCTGTCGACCTTCCTGCCGGCCTTGGTGATGGGATGAGGGATTGTTTCATGACCCTTTCGCCGAAAACCGTTCACGCAGACACCACCTCCCCCTTCCCGGTGGGCGAGCATGTCTGCCGCGTCGTCACCAACGAGGCCGTCAACGACCAGTACCGGCTGATGGAACTGGCCGCGCCGGCGCCGGCGCTCGCCGCCGAGCCGGGCCAGTTCTTCCATCTCCTATGCCCACAGGCGGGCGAGGACGCGCCGTTCTTCCGGCGGCCGATGAGCATCTACCGCATCGACCGCGCCCACGGCCGGCTCGGCTTCCTCTACAAGGAGACCGGCAGCGGCACCCGGGCGATGGCGACGCTGCGGCCGGGCGATCCGTTCAACATCGTCGGGCCGCTCGGCATCGGCTTCACCCTGCCGCCGGACCGGGCGCCGGTCGTGCTTCTGGCCCGTGGCGTCGGCCTCGCGACCCTGGCGCCGCTGGCCCAGGCGGCGGCCGCGGCCGGCAACCCGGTGACGGCGCTGTTCAGCGCCCGCGACCCCGCCTACCTGATGTCCCTCGACTACATGGCCGAGCAGGGTGCCGCGGTGCTGACCGTGACCGACAGCGAGGGCACCAGCGACCCGGAGCAGGTCGAGCGCCTGCTGCGCGGCCTGCATGCGGCCGGCCGCATGGAGGCGATCTACACCTGCGGCTCCAACCGGCTGATGCTGCTGGCCCAGCGGCTGGCGGCGGAGCTCGGCCTCAGGGGCGAGGTGGCGATGGAGCAGCAGATGGCCTGCGGGCTGGGCATGTGCTTCTGCTGTGTTCGCGCCTTCCGCACGGAGGCCGGCATCGAGCACCGGCGGGTCTGCAACGAAGGACCCGTCTTCGACCTGAAGGAGGCCCTGTCATGGTAGACGGCCCGATCGATCTTTCCGTGCGCCTTGGCGCGCTCGCCCTCGCCAACCCGATCATGCCGGCCTCCGGCACCTTCTCCGAGGAGCTGGCCCGGGTCTTCGATCTCGACCTGCTGGGCGCCTTCGTGACCAAGACTATCACCCGGGAGAAGCGCTCGGGCAATCCGACGCCGCGCGTGGCGGAGACCGCCTCGGGCATGCTGAACTCGATCGGCATCCCGTCGAAGGGGCTCGACCACTTCCTCACCGATATCGTGCCGGCCTACCGGGCCTTCCATCAGCCGCTGGTCGCCTCGATCTCGGCCAACACGCCGGACGAGTTCGCCCAGCTCTGCGCCGACGTCTCGGTGCCCGGCGTGTCGGCGATCGAGGTCAACATCTCCTGCCCCAATCTGGAGGAGGACGGCCGCGCCTTCGCCATGCGGCCGGAGTCGACCCACTCCGCCATGCAGAAGCTGCGCGCCGCCTCCGACAAGCCGCTCTGGGCGAAGCTGACGCCCAATACCGGAGAGATCGCCGAGGTCGCGGCGGCGGCGGAGGCCGGCGGCGCCGACGCCGTGGTGGTGGCCAACACCATCCTCGCCATGAAGATCGACGTGCACACACGCCGGCCGTCGCTCGGCAACATCATGGGCGGCCTCTCCGGCCCGGCGATCAAGCCGATCGTGGTGCGCATGGCCTATCAGTGCGCCCGCGCGGTCTCGATCCCGGTGATCGGCTGCGGCGGCATCGCCACGGCGGAGGACGTGGTGGAATACCTGCTGGCGGGCTGCGCGGCCGTGCAGGTCGGCACCGCCACCTTCCTGCACCCGACCGCGATGACCCGCATCATTGACGACCTCGCCGCCTATTGCCGGGCCAACGGCGTCGCCGCCGTCCGCGAACTGATCGGCGCGATGGAGACCGGCCCGCTGGCGCGCACGGACGAACTGCTGGCGCAGGTCTACTGATGGACGGCAACCCCACGAAGACTCCCGATCTCGAGATCGCCGACCTCGCCCGGCAGATCTTCGAGCACATGGCGCGCGACGGCGACGACGGCGTCGGCATCAGCCGGGAGACCTACGGCCCCGGCGAGAGCCGGGCGCTGGACTATCTGGAGAACCTGGCCCGCGAACTCGGCTTCGAGACCGGCCGCGACGGGCTGGGCGATCTCGTGGTCGACCTGAAGGGCAGCGACCCCTCCCTGGCGCCGGTCGTCTCCGGCTCGCATCTCGACAGCGTGCCGCAGGGCGGCAACTATGACGGCCTCGCCGGCTTCGTGGCGGCGCTGCTGGCGCTGCACGCCACACGGCAGGCCGGCATCACGCCGCGCCGCGGCCTGCGGGCCCTGGGCCTGCGCGGCGAGGAGAGCGCCTGGTACGGCAAGTGCTACATCGCCTCGCTGGCCATGTTCGGCAATCTGCCGGCGGAGGATCTGGACGCCGTGCACCGCAGCGGCAAGGGCACGCTGCGCGACGCCATGGCGAAGGCGGGCGTCGATGTCGGCGCCATCACCGACGGCCGGCCCTTCGCCGACCCGGACGACTTCGCCGCCTTCATCGAGCTGCATATCGAGCAGGGGCCGGTGATGATCGCCCGCGAGGTGCCGGTCGCCATGGTCACCGGCATCCGCGGCAATATTCGCCATCGCCATGTCGTCTGCCGCGGCCGGGCGGGACATTCCGGCGCCGTGCCGCGCTGGCTGCGCCACGACGCGGTGCTGGCGACGGCGGAGCTGCTGAACGGCATGGACGAGCACTGGCGCATCCTGCTGGAGCGCGGTCGCGACCTGGTGATGACCGTCGGCATCCTGCACACCAATCCGGACGAGGAGGCGATGAGCCGCATCCCGGGCGAGTGCAGCTTCTCCTTCGAGATGCGCAGCCAGCACCAGGAGACGCTCGACGCCTTCGAGGCCCTGCTGCGCGACGAGGCCCGGACCATCGGCCAGAAGCGCGGCGTGGCCTTCGAGTTCGACCGGCCGATCCCCTCGCCGCCCGCCGGCATGGACGAAGGCATCCTGGCGGTGATGCGCCGGGCCTTCGAGGCGGAGGGCCTGAAGCAGGAGGAGATTCCGTCGGGCGCCGGGCACGACGCCGCCGTCTTCGCCAATGCCGGTGTGCCCACGGGCATGCTGTTCATCCGCAACGCCCACGGATCGCACAACCCGGACGAGGCCATGGATCTCGACGACTTCCTGAAGGGGGTTGCCGTGCTGACCCGGACCATGCAGGAACTGGCGCGATGAGCCCGAGCAATCGCCTCACCATCCGCCGGCCGGACGACTGGCACCTGCACCTGCGCGACGGCGACATGCTGGCGACGGTGATCGGCGACAGCGCGCGGCATTTCGCCCGCGCCATCGTCATGCCCAACCTGGTGCCGCCGGTGCGCACGGCGAAGGACGCGTTGGCCTATCGCCGGCGCATCGAGGCGGTGATCCCCGAGGGCAGTGGATTCCAACCGCTGATGACCCTCTACCTGACCGAGGACAGCGACCCCGACGACGTCACCGCAGCGCATCGCGACGGCGTCGCCGTGGCGGTGAAGCTCTATCCGGCCGGCGCAACCACCAATTCCGACAGCGGCGTGCGCGACCTCGACCGCGTGCGGCCGGTGCTGGAGGCCATGGAGAAGGCCGGCATGCCGCTGCTGATCCATGGCGAGGTGACCGATCCCGACATCGACATCTTCGACCGCGAGGCGGTGTTCATCGAGCGGCATCTGACGCGGCTGATGGCCGACCACCCGGGGCTCAAGGTCGTGCTGGAGCACTGCACCACCGCGGACGCGGTCGGCTTCGTCGAGGCGGCCGGCGGGCGTCTCGGCGCCACCATCACGCCGCATCACCTGGTGATCAACCGCAACGCCATCTTCCAGGGCGGCATCCGGCCGCATCACTACTGCCTGCCGATCGCCAAGCGGGAACGCCACCGCCTGGCGCTGCGCCGGGCGGCGGTGTCGGGCAATCCCGCCTTCTTCCTCGGCACCGATTCCGCCCCCCACCCGATCCACGCCAAGGAGGCGGCCTGCGGCTGTGCGGGCATCTACAACGCGCCGACCGCGCTGGCCACCTATGCCCAGGTCTTCGCCGAGGAGGGCGCGCTCGACCGGCTGGAGGGTTTCGCCAGCCTGCACGGCCCCGCCTTCTACGGCCTGGCCCCGAACGCGGCGCGGCTGACCCTCGAGGCCGCACCGGCCGACGCCGAGCCGGACCGGGCGCTGGCGGATGGCGGCGGGTTGCACGTCTTCACCCCTCCCGGCGGTCTCTCCTGGCGGGTCGCCGAGGCGGGCTGAGCGGTCGATCCCTCGGGATCGGGACCCGCCGGCCCTTTTCCTTGCGACTCGCCGGGGCTTTGCCGTAGATGATCCCGGTCCGGGCCGGTCTCGCGACACCTGCGGCCACCCCCTTCCCGCCTAGGAGACCACCGGTGAACTTTGGCGCCTCTTTCCCCGACAAGGGCCTGATCGCGGACATCACGGCGAAGATGCTTCTGGAAGTGCAGGCCGTGCACTTCAACGCCGAGCAGCCCTTCATCTTCACCTCCGGCTGGGCCAGCCCCGTCTACATCGACTGCCGCAAGCTGATCTCCTACCCGCGGGTACGCTCCACGGTGACGGATTTCGCCACCTCGATCATCCTGCGCGATGTCGGCTTCGAGAGCGTCGACTGCATCGCCGGCGGCGAGACCGCGGGCATCCCCTTCGCCGCCTGGATCGCCGACCGCATGGGCATGCCCATGCAGTACGTGCGCAAGAAGGCCAAGGGCTTCGGCCGCAACGCCCAGATCGAGGGCCTGATCAACGAGGGCGAGCGCATCCTGCTGGTCGAGGACCTGACCACCGACGGCCAGTCCAAGGTGAACTTCTGCAAGGCGCTGCGCACCGCCGGCGTGGTTGTCGAGCACACCTTCGTCGTCTTCCACTACGGCATCTTCCCGCAGAGCCTGGCGACGATGAAGGAGATCGGCGTCACCCTGCACAGCCTCGCCACCTGGTGGGACGTGCTGCGCGTGGCCAAGCAGTTCGGCTATTTCGAGCCCAAGGTGCTGGACGAGGTCGAGAGTTTCCTCAACGCCCCGGCCGAATGGTCCCGGGCGCATGGCGGCATCGCCGGCGAGGAGGAGAGCAAGGCGCGCAGCGCCTGAGGCACCCGGCGGCCACCGGCCATGCGTTCCCCATCACGCCCGATCACGGCGGCCGCGGACCGGGCATTGCGAGGTTCCTGACCCTTGTCCGAGACGACGCCCTTCTCCTACCTCGACCGCCTGAACCTCCGCCGCGGCGCGCTCCCGGTCCTCGCGGTCCTTCTAAGCCTGGCGGGCGCCGCCCAGGCGCAGGACAGCATCGGCGAGGGCATCCCCGACGACCCGCGCCTCGCGGCTTGCTGGGAGGGCGGCCGGGCAGACTGCGAGGCTCATCTCGCCGACCACCCGGACAGCATCGCCGGCCATAGCGGTCTTGCCGCGCTGCTGCACGAGACGGGCGAGACGGCGGCGGCGGAGCGGCACACGGCGCTGGCACTGGAGGCCCTGCGCGCACTGGAGTCGCGCATCGCCCTGCGGCAGACCGCCCTGCGCGCGGCGCACGAGGTCCGCGACCACGCGGCGGTGCTGGTGCGCGCCACAGAGATCATCGGCAGCATCGGCGACCACGAGCACTTGTTGTGGCTGAACATGACCGGCGGCAACCCCGCGGCCGCCGCCGCAGACCTGGAGACGGCGCTGGCCAGCATGCGCGCCAGCGTGCTGGGCACCGCCTTTGAGCTGCGTGGGCTGTCCCGCCTCGCACTCGGCGACTGGACGGCCGGCATGGCCGACCTCGAGAGCGCCCTCGCCCTGCACCGGCTGGCCGTTACCTCACGGCTGCTGCGCGAGCACGACATCCCGCTCGAGGGCGTGCCCTTCACCATCGCCGAAATCGACGCCCGGGTGGAGGCGGCGTTGCGGCTTCTGGCGGAGCGGCTGGCGACGCCGCAGAGCGGGGAACGCGGGCGCTGATCCGAGGATTGGCACGGAGGCCTATTCGGTGCGCAGCCGGGCGCTGCTCTCGTGCCAGGTCAGAAGGCGCCGCTCGGCCCATTCGATCAGGAGGTAGAAGACGAAGCCGATGATCGACAGCAGGATCACCGCGACCATGACAATGCCGACATCGGCGGTCTCCTGCCCCAGGCGCAGCAGGTAGCCCAGCCCGGCACGCGCGCCCATCAGTTCGCCGATCACCGCCGCGGTGACCGACAGGGTCGCGGCGATCTTCATGCCGGCGAACAGGAAGGGCAGGGTGTGCGGCAATTCCAACCGGCGGAATTTCATCCAGGCCGGCATGCGCACGATGCGCGCGAAGTCGTGCAGCCGCGGATCCAGCCCCTTCAGCCCGCTGTGCACATTCGACATCACGGGGAAGAAGGTGACGATGATCACCAGCACGATCTTCGGCGCCAGGCCCAGCCCGAGCCAGAGCAGCAGCAAGGGCGCGATGGAGATCTTCGGCGCCGTCTGGATCAGCACGATGAGGGGGCTGAGCAGCAGTTCGAGCCAGGGCGCCCGGGTGAAGGCGACGGCGAAGAGGATACCGAGCAGGGATCCGACGGCGAAGCCGGCGACGATCTCGATCACGGTGACCGGGATGTGGCTCAGAAGGTCGCCCTCGGTCAGCAGGAACCAGAACTCGTGCGCCAGCGCCAGCGGCGACGGCACCAGATATTCCGGCACCGCCAGCAGGTTGACCAGCAGGGTCCAGGTTCCCAGGAAGACGATCAGGCCGATTGTCGCGCGCATGCCGATCCCGTCAGCGGGTGAGGATGATACCGCCGCCGTCCCGACGCACGGTCGGGACGGCGGCGGCGGAGTGCCTACTGGCCGATGCTGGCCGGGTCACGGACCAGATCGCCGGCGTCGAAGGCTTCGGGGATGACGCCGTACTCGGCGGCGACGTCGATCGTGGCCTGCCAGGAGTCGAGATTGCCGTAGCCGAGATAGTGCGCGGCGGTGTCCTCGCTCTGCCACAGGGTCGGCACGAAGACCTCCTCGATGATCTCCGTCACGATCGCCTCCTGGCCGGCGAAGGTCGGCGTGTACTCGGCGATCACCAGTTCGACCTCGGCGCCGACATCGCCATCGACGATGTGCTGGATGCCGCGGTCGAGCGCCTCGATGAAGCCGGCGACGATCTCCGGATTCTCCGCCAGATAGCTCTCGGAGGTGACCAGCACGTTGCCATGGCTGGGCAGGTAGTCGTCCGAGCGGATCATGCCGACATCCACGCCCTGCGCCTGCAGCGCGTAGTAGCGCAGCATGGAGAAGACGATGGCGTCGACCTGGTCGGAGGTCAGCGCGTCGAGGATGGCGCCGGTGCCGACGATCTCGACATTCACGTCGTCGATGCTGGCGCCGGCCTGCGCCATCATCACCTGCAGCTGGATGTAGTTCGGGCTGCCATAGCTGGTGACGGCGACGGTGCGACCGGCGAGATCGGCCGGTTCCTCGATGCCGCTGTCGGCCTTGAAGAGGACGGCACCGATGCCGGCCTGGTAGGTCGAGTGCACGACCTGCACCGGCAGGCCGTTGGCCCGCGCGGCGATCACCGCGTCGCCGTTGGGGAAGCCGAACTCGACATTGCCGACGGCGACGTTGTTGAGGATGTCGGCGGCATTGGCGTAGAGGAATTCCACGTCCAGGCCCGCCTCCTCGAAGTAGCCGTAGTGGTCGGCGACGAACAGCGGCAGGTAATAGGGCACCGCCGCGCCGTCGATCTGGATGGTGACCGCTTCCTGGGCCATCGCGCTCGTGGCGCCAAGGGCCACGGCGCCGGCCAGAAGGGCTGTCGGGAACTGTCTCATCTGATGTGCCTCCTTCTCTTCCAGGTTGGGGCGGCGGCCAGGCTTGCCGCCGCCGGTTAAACGCCCTGGCTCCTCAGCAGTGACGACGCCGCCAGGGCGCCGACGTGGAGCAGGTTGCGCTGGGTCGTCTCGTAGTCCTCCAGCCAGCCGTCGCTGCGGCGGTGGCCATGCACGGCGAGGATGGCACCGGCCCGCACACCGCGCGCGGCGGCCACGGCGAGCAGCACCTCGCACTCCATCTCCACCCCGTCGGCGCCGCGCGCCGCCAGCCGGTCGAGCAGGTCGGGGGCCGCGGGACCGGTGGCATGGTCGGGCCGACCCTGGGCGCGGTAATAGCCGTCGGCCGTCGCCACCCGCCCCTTGCGGCCGGCAAGGTCGAGCTGCCGCCGGGCCTGGTCGACGGCCTCGGCGACATCGGGCGATGCCGCCACGTCCGACTCGCTCGCGGCGTAGAAACGGGCGACGGCGCTGTTGGCGATCGCCGCCTCGACGCTGAGGAAATCGCCGAGGCCGAGATCATCGGCCAGCGCGCCCATGCCGCCGGTGCGGATCAGCAGGCGGACGCCGAGCGCGGCCAGTTCCACCGCGGCGATCTCGCTCGAGGCGCCGCCGATGCCGGTCGAACACACGCCGATGGGCACGCCATCGAACCGGCCGATGCCGGCGCGGAACTCGCGGTTCTGGCCGGTGACGCGGAAGTCGTCCAGTACCATCGCGGCCATGTCGACACGGGCCGGGTCGCCCGGCAGCAGGAAGGCCTGAGGCACCTCGCCCGCCAGCGGCAGGTGCGGCGGCCGGCCGTCGCGCCACGGCCAGCGGGCGGAGCGGTCGTTCAGCGCCATGACAGGAGCCGCCGTTCGACCAGCGCCAGGCACTGGTAGAGGACGATGCCGAGCAGCGCCGTCAGCAGCACCATGGCGAAGAGCAGCGGCGTCCGGTAGGTGGTGCTGGCGAACACCATCAGATAGCCGAGCCCGCTGTCGCCGGACATCCATTCCGAGAGGATGGCGCCGATCGTCGCCTGCACCGCCGCCACCTTCAGCCCGGCGAAAATCTCCGGCACCGCCGAGGGCAGTTCGACGCGCCGCAGCCGCTGCGCGCGCGTCATCCGGAGGATGCTGGCGAGATCGTGCAGCCGCGCCGGCACGGAGTGCATGCCCAGCAGCGCGCCGACCATGACCGGAAAGAAGACCAGCGAGACAACCAGCACCAGCTGGGACACGAGACCGAGTCCGAACCAGAGGATGAAGAGCGGCGCCAGGGCGATCTTCGGCGCGGTCTGGAAGAAGAAGAGATAGGGGCCGACCACCCGCTCGACCCTCGGCGCCTTGGCCAGGACGCAGCCGAGCAGGGCGCCGGCGAGGCTGCCGATGGCGAAGCCGGCGAGCAGCACGCCCAGCGTGTGGCCGAGATGCGGCCAGATGCTGCCCGAGACGAAGAGGCCGACGATTTCCGCGCCGACCACTTCCGGGCGCGGCAGCACATAGGGCGGCACGCCGCTGAGCGTGACGTAGAGCCACCAGAGCGCGACCAGCCCGACGACCGAGGCGAGCCCGAGGGTGAGGCGCAGGCCCGTCGCGTTCATCTGAGTTCCCGCCGAAGCTGCGACAGCCACTCGTGGAAGCGCGGACTGTCCTTCACCGCCTCGCCGCGCGGCTGGTCGAGGTCGATCTCGTGCACCGCGCTGATCCGTCCGGGCCGGGCCGACATCACGGCCACGCGGTCGGAGAGATAGGCGGCCTCGTCGATCGAATGGGTGACGAAGACGATGGTGGCGCCCAGCTCCTGCTGGATGCGCAGCAACTCGTCGTTCATGCGATCGCGGGTCAGCAGGTCGAGGGCGCCGAACGGCTCGTCCATCAGCACGATGCGCGGGTTGTAGACCAGCGCCCGGGCGATCGAGGCACGCTGGCGCATGCCGCCCGACAGCTCCTTGGGCAGGGCGCTGGTGAAGTCGCCGAGGCCGACGAGGCGGAGGATCGCCGCCGCCCGCTCCGTCGCCTCGGCCCTGGGCGTGCCGAAGACGTCGAGCGGCAGGCGCACATTGTCGAGCACCGAGGCCCAGGGCAGCAGCACCGCGTCCTGGAAGACGAAGCCGATGTCGTTGCCCGATTTCGGGGCCCCGCCCGCCCAGTCGAGCCGACCGGCGGTCGGCGTGTCGAGACCGGCGAGAATGCGCAACAGGGTCGACTTGCCGCAACCCGAGGGGCCGATCAGGCTGAGGAACTCGCCCTGGTGGATCGCCAGCGAGACAGGCGCCAGGGCGCGCACCTCGTCACCGGTGTTGGTGACGAACACGCGCTCGACATTCTCGATGCTGACCAGGGTGTCCCGGCTTGGTGTCTGCCCCATGATCCCTCTGGCTGTCATATGCGCGCTCTTTCTGAAAATGAGACGCGTCTATTTTTTTATACTGTGCGATTATCAAATTGGACTGTCAACGCCCTGTCGGTGCGGGCGTGACCGTCACCGGCGGGGAGCTAACTATTTCAGTAGACGGGGACCGAGGGGCGTGGCGGTCAGGGCGTCAGGACGACCTTGCCGAAGACCTTGCGGTCCTGCAGGTCGTGCATCGCCGGTACGATTTCCTGCATCGGCACGACGCGGTCGATCACCGGCACGACCGCGCCTTCGGCCAGGAGGTCGAGCATCCGGACGTGGTCCTCACGCTCCCAGCCGTTGGAGCCGATGATGGTCTGCTCCAGCGACCAGATGTAGCGCAGGTCGGTCTTGGGGTCGTAGCCGGCGGTGGCGCCGCAGACGAGGATGCGCCCGCCGCGCCGCACCGTGCGGAATGAGCGCGCCCAGCTGTCACCGCCGGAATAGTTCACGCAAACGTCGACGCCGCCGGTGGGACCGTGCACCCGGGGCTTGCCGAAGGTCTCGATCACCCAGGCGACGAAATCGGTGTGGCTGCCGTCGATGACGTGATCGGCGCCGATGCCGCGCAGCCGCTCCGCCTTGTCGGCGCTGCTGGTCACCGCCGCGACGACGCAGCCCGCCGCCTTGGCGAGCTGCACGCAGCAGGTGCCCACGCCACCGCTGGCGCCGAGGATGAGGACCTTCTCGCCGGCCTGGATGCGGCCGCGGGCGTGCAGCATGCGGTAGGCGGTGGCATAGGCGGTCGGCAGGCAGGCCGCCGCCTCATAGTCCACACCGTCGGGGATCGGCACCAGATACTCCGCCTCCGTGGCGAGGAGTTCGCACAGCCCGCCGCGCAGCGTCTCGCCCATCATGCCGTTCGGCCGATTGGGCTGCACCCCGACGCGCTGGCCGACCGACCACCGGGCCTTGTCGACGCCCTCGCCCAGCGCGACGATCTCCCCGGCGATATCGGCGCCGGGGATCATCGGCAGTGGTGTCTTCAGACCCGGAATGCCGCGCATCACCATGGGATCGAAGCCGTTCAGCGTCACCGCGCGTACGCGCAGCAGGCACTCACCGGGACCCGGCTCCGGGTCGGGCAGGGTCTCCACGCGGAGGTTCTCGATCGGTCCGTGCTCGTGGAAGACGACGGCGCGCATGGACGGGCACTCCCCTGTAACGTTGGCATGGCACCGCGCCGGCGGTGCCGGGCTGGGTTCAGCCGCCGGTGGCGTAGGTGCCGCGGCCGACGGCGATCTCGCGACCGGTATCGTCGTGGACCACGACGTCGACCGTGCCGATGGTCCGCCCCGCCTTGACCACGCGCGCGGTACCGGTGATTTTCCCGCCGCGCCCCATGCGGAGATAGTCGACGCGCAGGTTGATGGTCGGCACGCCGCGGCCGATCAGGGCGGCGATGGCATAGTCGCCGACGATGTCGATGAAGGCGGCGGTGATGCCGCCATGCAGCTCCAGTTCCTCGTCGGAGCGGGAGAATTCCTGGCGCAGCGGCAGCGACATCGTGACCGCGCCGGCCTCGGCGTCCACCGCCTCCACGGTCAGGCCGAGGAAGCGATGGAAGGGACAGCTGTCAACCAACCGAGCGATCGCCGCCTTATCCATTGGCCATCTCCACCTTGGTTTCGCGCGACGCCTCGATTTCCGCCGCGAAGGCTTCCGCCAGCAGCGCCGCCACCTGCTTGCGGTCGACCTTGCCCGCGCCGCCAATCGGCATCGCGTCGACGACCATCACCCGCCGGGGATGGGCGTAGGCGGGACCGTTGGCGAGCGCGTGGGCCTTGACCGTCTCGGCATCGAGCGCCGACCCCGGCTGGCGCAGCACCATGGCGACGGGCACCGCCCCCTTCAGCGGATCGGCCAGCGGCACCACGCAGGCGTCGGAAACCGCCGGATGGCCGATCAGCAGGCTCTCCACGGCCTTGGGATAGACCGTTTCGCCGCCGCATTTGAACATGTCGTCGACTCGGCCACGGAAATAATAGAAGCCCTCGGCATCCCGGCGGAACAGGTCGCCCGTGGCCAGCCAGCCATCGCGCAGCTTCTCGGCATTGACCGCGGGCAGGTTGTGGTAGCCGGGCGTCACCCCGGGATTGCGCACATGCAGTTCGCCCTCGCTCTCCTGCGTCCGGCCCTGCCCGTCGACCAGCTTCACCTCGCCCTCGGGCCAGGGCACGCCGCAGCTGCCGAACGGCACCGGCCGACCGTCCAGCGGTGCGCCGAACATCACCGGACCGCCCTCGGTCAGGCCGTAGCCTTCGCGGATCGGTACGCCGAAGGTGGCGTGCACGGCCTCCAGCAGCGCTTCCGGCACCGGGGCGGAGCCGATCGACAGACCGCGCAGGGCCGAGAAGTCCAGGCTGTCCAGGAGGTCGCGCTGCTGCAGCAGCATGGCGAAGACGGTGGGCACGCCGCCGGTCTGGGTGCAGCGATAGGCGGAGAGGACCTCCAGGAAGCGGCGCGGCTCGAAGCCCGGCAGCAGCACCAGGGAGCCGCCGGCATGCAGCACCGGCTTCACCGCGCCCGCCATGGCGTTCTTGTGGTAGAGCGGCACCGCGACCAGCGCCCGCGCCGACCGGTCGGTCGGGTAGTAGCGCTGCCGGGCGCGCAGCCACCAGAGCTGGCCGGCATGGGTGAGGATCACACCCTTCGGCCGGCCGGTGGAGCCGGAGGTATAGGGTTGGAAGGCCGGGTGGTCGGCGGGCAGCGCCGATGGTTCGAACGCGGCGGGCTGGGCCGCCAGGGCAGTCTCGAAGTCCCGCCAGCCGGGCGCGGCGGCGCCCAGGATCAGCCGACGGTCGCCGATGGCGTCACCGATACCGCCGTCCACCACTGACAGGATGTGCGGATTGACCGCCGGCTCCGCGATCACGGCGCGGCAGCCGGCATCGGCCAGGATGTGACCAAGCAGCTCCGGGCCCAGCCGGGTGTTGACCGGCACCGGCACCACGCCGGCGCGCATGGCGCCGAACTTGGCCTCGATGAAGGCCGTGTTGTTGCCCATCACCATGGCGAGGCGGTCACCGGGAACCAGGCCGACGGACCGCGTCCAGGCCGCCATCCGGTCGAGCCGGGCATCGAGCTCCCGGTAAGTCAGGCGCCGCTCGGTCTCGCCCGCGAGATCGATCAGCGCGACCTTGTCCGGGTCCGCCGTCGCGGCGTCCCGCAACCAGTAGCCGAGATTGTCGGTGACGGCGTTCACGCCCAGGCGTCCGGCCGCTCCGTGAACAGGAAGTCCGCGCCGAGCGCCGCGCGCGTCTCCGCCAGCAGGTCGCCGGCCGCGGTCGCGTGGTGCGGCACGCCCCCCACTTCCAGCGCGCGGCGCGTCTCGCCCAGCGAGGCCACCTCGACGGCGACGATGAAGAGTGCCGGGTCGTCGCCCGATGATGCATCGCCCGGCGAGGCAACGCCGAACCGGTCAGCCAGCAACGCCGGATCGGCGAAGACGATCGCCGTGCCGCCGAGATCGAGGCGGATGGCATCGTCGGCCCGGTGCATCCGGTCGTCCAGCAGGGGTGCCCAGGCCTCGGCCAGCGTCGCCCGGTCGCCGGCGCTGCCGATCAGCGCCGTGACCGACCGGGCGCCGTTCGGGTGGTCGAGATAGTCCGGGCGCCAGACCACGTCGGGCGTGTGCTGCTGGCAGACGAACAGCCAGACCCCTGGCAGGCTGTCGGCTTTGGTCTGGGCGATCGTGAAGCGCGCCTCGGCCGGGCCCGAGGGCAGGTCGACATCGCGGGCGAAGTCGAAGGCGTCGCCCGCGCCGATGCCGGCGGTCCCGAACAGTTCCGCCGCCTGCCGCGCATCGCCCTTCAGGGCGAGGCCGTAGAGGTGGCGGCCGCGCCGAGCCAGCTTGGCCTGCTTGTCGGCGTTGCGCGGGTTGGGGTCGACGACGCCCAGCACCTCGAAATAGGTGCGGCCGTCCGGCATCATCACCGTCGCGTTCGCGGTGCCGAGACCCGAGCCGTGAACGCCGCGCGGCGTCGGCCGAAAGCCGAGCGCGACCACGTCGCGTTCCGCCGCGTCGAGCTCGTCGACGAGCAGAATGGCGTGGTCGAATTCGCTGAGTGCGGTCACTGTCCTGCCTCTCCCCTGGTCATTGCGGCCACGCCCGCCCGTGTGCCGCGAAGATCGCACGCGACGCCGGCAGGCCCAAGCTTGGGCGGGCACTCCCCGCCTCTCAATCCCCAAAACATATGCGCCTCGACGTAATTGTTATGCGAACCGCCGCCGCGCGCCGCCCGTGCGCTGCGGCGCAGCAGGAAGGGCTTGCCCGGCCGGCAGGTTACTTTACTGTGACCCGCCATGACCCTGCTCGACAGTGCCTATCTGCTGCCCGAGGCACCCTATCTCGACATCGTCGGGGTGTCGCTGGACCGGTTCGAGGCCCTGCTGGGTTCGGCGCGGGCCGCCGGCATCTACCGCTCGACGGGACGCCGCCGCGGCGTCCAGCGCTTCGGCGAACGCACCCGCCACCTGCTGCAGATGGCGGATGACGGCATCCGCGCCCGGCTGCCGGCGGAGATGGGCGACGGGGTCTGGGACTTCTTCCGGATCTCCGACGATTTCTACCTGTCGCTGACCGACGCCGTCTATGCGCGGCAGACCGACGTCAACCTGCCCTCCGAGGAGCTGCTGAAGATCCGCATCCTGCTGGAGGGCGAGCTGACGCTGAACTTCTCCGAGCGCGCGTCGGTGATCGGCCCCGGCGTGTGCATCTCCAGCCATCCCGCCGTGCGCGAGGACCGCTATCTGATCCAGCCGGCGCGGCCGCAGCGCATGGCGGTGCTGCACTGCCGCCGCTCGCTGATCGACAGGCTTATCGCCGAGATGACGGAGAGCGACCCGGGCGCCGCCATGGCCTTCTTCGACCGGGCCACGGTCGTCACCATGCCGCTGACCACCAACCTGGTGCAGTGCGTGGGCCAGCTCTACAACCCACCGGTCCACGACGCGCTCTCCAAGGTCTACCGCCGGGCCAAGAGCACCGAGCTGTTGTGCGAGGTGTTCGACATGCTGGTACGCGGCGTGGCCGACCAGGGCGGGCCCAACCGGTCGGACGACAACGCCGTGGTCGAGCGTGCCCGGGCGATCCTGATGGAATCCCTGCGCAGCCCACCGACGGTCGAGCAGCTGGCGCGGCGCATCGGCGTCAACCAGACCAAGCTGAAGAGCGCCTTCCGGGAACTGGTCGGTCTGCCGATCTACGAGTTCATCCAGCGCGAGCGCCTGAGGCTCGCCTGCTCGATGCTGGCGAACACGTCGCTGACCGTGTCGCAGATCGCCTTCACGGTCGGCTACAACCACGCCAGCAACTTCTCCAACGCCTTCAGCCGCCAGTTCGGCGTCTCGCCGCGGGAGTACCGCAGCCGATTCGAGCTCTACCCGACCCTCGCCCCGCCCGGGCCCGGCGGCTTCGCCCGCCTCGCCGGCCGCGGCTGAGCGCCGCGACGGTCGCACACCCGCTATCCCTCAGTCTGGCCGGCCAGCGCCTCGGCGGAAGGCTCCACCACGTCGCAGGCGGCGCGCTGGCCGGTCGACATCATCCGCAGCACCGGATCGACCTGGCTGCAGCGCGCGATCGCCAGGGGGCAGCGCGGGTGGAAGCGGCAGCCGGGCGGGATGCTGAACGGGCTGGGCGGCTCCCCGGTCAGGTGGTGGCGTTCGCCGTCCTTGCGCCAGTCCGCCGCGCCGGTCGGGATCGAGGCGGCGAGCGAGCGGGTGTAGGGATGCCTGGGCGCCGACCACACCGTCTCGTTCGCCCCCTCCTCCACCACCCGACCCAGATACATCACCACAACCCGGTCGGCGATGCGGCGCACCACGCCCAGATCGTGCGACACGAAGAGGATGCCGATGCCCCGGTCGCGCCACAGCGAGAGCAGCACGTTGAGCACCTGGGCGCGCACCGAGACGTCGAGCGAGGCGACCGGCTCGTCGCAGACCAGGATCTCAGGCTCCAGCGCCAGGGCGCGGGCGATGGCGGCGCGCTGCAGCTGGCCGCCGGAAAGCTCGTGCGGGCGCCGCGGAGCCAGCGCCGGATCGAGGCCGACCTGCGCCAGCAGCCCGGCGATCTGCTGGCCGGCATCGCGGCCGAGCCGGCCGTGCAGGGCGAGCGGCAGGTGGATCGCCTGGCCGATGCTGCGGCGCGGGTTGAAGGAGCCGTAGGGGTCCTGGAAGACGTACTGCACGCGCCGGCGCTGCGCCGGCTCCATGCCGCCATCGCCGCGCAGCAGCGGCGCGCCGTCCAGTTCCACGCGCCCCTCGTCGGGCCGGTCGAGACCGACGGCGATGCGCGCCAGCGTGGTCTTGCCGCAGCCCGACTCGCCGACCAGACCGACGATCTCCCCCGGCGCCACGCCGAGGTCGACGCCGTCGACGGCGCGGGCCACCAGCTTGCCGGTGCGGAAGCGGCGATGCACGCCGGCGAGCACGAGGCCGCTCACGCGCCGACCTCGCCGGCCCGGAAGCAGGCGACCCTGCCCGATCCGAAAGGCGTGAGCAGCGGCACCTCGGCCCGGCAGCGTGCGACGGCCAGCGGGCAGCGCGGCGCGAAGGCGCAGGCCGAGCCGCCGGCGCTGGCCATCCGGCCGGGCAGTTCCGGCAGCAGGTCCTCCCGGCGCATCGTCTCCGCGCCGAACGGCAGGGCCGCCTGGCCCAGCGCGTGGCTGTAGGGATGGGCCGGCCGGCGCACCACCTCGGCCGCCGGCCCTTCCTCGACGATGCGGCCGGCATAGGCGACGGCGATGCGGTCGGCGACGGAGGCGGCCACGGCGAGGTCGTGGGTGACCAGCAGCAGCGCGAGGTTCTCGCGCGCCACCAGGTCGAGCAGCAGGTCGAGGATCTGCGCCTGCACCGTGGCGTCGAGCGCCGTCGTCGGCTCGTCGGCGAGCAGGACCGAGGGGCCGGCGGCCAGCGCCGCGGCGATGGCGACGCGCTGCTTCAGCCCGCCGGAGAGCTGGTGAGCGTAGACATTGGCCCGGTTGCGCGGATCGCCGATGCCCACCTTGGCCAGCAGGGACTCGGTCTCCGCCCGCGCCGCCCGGCCGGTGAGGCCGCGATGCACGGTCAGCACCTCGTCGATCTGGCTGCCCACGGTCAGCACCGGGTTCAGACTGCCGCCCGGGTTCTGGAAGATCATGCCGATGCCGCGGCCGCGCAGCCGGGCGCGCTGTCGTTCCGGCAGGTCGAGCAGCGAGCGGCCGTCGAGCCTGACGGTCCCCTCGACCCGGGCGGAAGCCGGCAGCAGGCCGGCGATGGCGAGCAGGGTGGCGCTCTTGCCGCTGCCGCTCTCGCCGATCAGGCCGAGGATGCTGCCGGCCGGCACGGCGAAGCCGATGCCGTCGACCGCCAGCGTGCCGGCAGCGTCGCCGCCACGCGCGGCGAAGCTGACGCGCAGGTCGTCGACCGCCAGGGGCGGCGGCGCGGTCGTCTCTTCGGGTGCAGGGGTGACCACCGCTCAGCGCTCCCGGGCCGGGGCCAGACGGCGGCCGAAGGCGTCGCCGATCAGGCTGACGGAGAGCACGGCCAGGGCCACGGCGAGACCGGGGATGACCACGAGATGCGGCGCGATGCGCAGAACCGCCCGGCCGTTCGCCACCATGCCGCCCCAGCTGACCTCGTTGGGGTCGCCGAGGCCGAGGAAGGCGAGCGAGCTCTCCACCAGGATCGCCGCGCCAACGGTGACGCCGACCAGCGCGATCACCGGCTGCAGGGCGCCCGGCAGCACCTCGCGGAAGGCGACCATGAGGGGGCGCATGCCCGCCATCCGCGCCGCGTCGACATAGTCGCGCGACTTCAGCGAGAGGATCTCCGCGCGCACCAGCCGGGCCGTCTGCGGCCAGGAGGAGATGCCGATGGCGAGGATGATGTTGGGCGTCGAGGCGCCGAGCACGCTGACCATGGCCAGGGCCAGGAGGAAGGTGGGGACGGTCTGGAAGGCCTCGGTCACGCGCATCAATACGTCGTCGACCCAGCCGGTGAGAAAACCGGCCAGCGTGCCCACGACGATGCCGATGCCGATGGCGCCGGCCGCCGCGGCGAGGCCGACCAGCAGCGAGACCCGGGTGCCGTGGATCATCGCGGCGAAGACGTCGCGGCCCAGCTGGTCGGTGCCAAGCGGGTGCGCCCAGTCGGTGAAGGGCGGCAGCATCGGCCGGGCGACGATGTCGAGCGGGTCGCCCGGGGCGATCAGGTCGGCGGCGAGTGCGACCAGCACCAGCAGGCCGAGCGCGCCGAGACCGAACCAGCCGCCGAAACCCAGACGCGTCATCCGACCCGCCCCCTCACGCCGCCCATCCGCTCACGCCGCCCGGCCGCGATCGTCGGTGACGCGGGGATCGAGCCTGGCATAGGCGAGATCGACCACCAGGTTGACGACGATGACCAGCAGCGTGCCGGCGAGCAGGATGCCGGCGACCAGCGGCAGGTCGCGCTGGGCCACCGCCTGGTAGGCGAGGCTGCCGAGGCCGGGGATGGAGAAGACCGATTCGATCACCACGCTGCCGCCGAGCAGGTTGCCGGTCTGCAGGCCCAGCATGGTGACCACCGGGAGCAGCGCCGGCCTTGCGATGTGGCGACGGATGATGCGGCCGCGTGGCAGGCCGCGGGCGCGGGCGGCGCGCACCCACTCGCTGGCCTGGGTCTCGATCATGGCGCCGCGCATCAGCCGCAGGTAGAGCGCCATGTAGGTCAGCGCCAGCGTGAGCACCGGCAGCACCAGGTGCCAGGCGATGTCGGCGGCGCGGCCGAGGAAGTCCGTCGGGCCGTCGATGGTGGCGATGCCGGCGAGCGGGAACCAGGACAGCTTGACCACGAAGACGACGATGAAGATGAGGCCGAGCCAGAAATTCGGCATGGCGTTGAGCACCAGGCCGGTGACCGTGATGCCGGTGTCGACCGGTGTGCCCCGCTTCAGGGCGGCGATGCCGCCGAAGAAGGATCCGAGCGCGGCGGAGAGCAGGATGGCCGAACCCATCATCAGGATGGTGTTGGGCAGCCGGATGGCGATCGCCTGCATCACCGGCATGCTGACCGCGACCGAGTAGCCGAGGTCGAGGGTGAAGACCGCCTCCAGATAGATCAGGAAGCGCACCGGCAGGGACTGGTCGAGGCCCCAGTCCTGGCGCAGCCGCTCGGCGAAGGCGACGTCGCCGCCGCCGGTGCCGGCGAGAAAGGCGTCGACCGCGTCGCCCTCGGCCAGCTCCAGCAGGGCGAAGACGCCGACCGCGACGATCAGGATGACGGGTATCGCCTGCAACAGCCGCCGGGCGATGAAGCTGCCGGTGTGCCGGGTCATGCGCGCGACGGGTTCTCCGGGAACGAAAAGCAAGGCCGGGGCACGAGCGGACGTGCCCCGGCCCGACGGTGAGGATGGACGATCAGGCTTCCGAAAGCCAGGTGTCGTACCAGGAGGCGGTGGCCCAGCGCGGGTTGTTGGAGACGTTGTGCACGCGGTCGCTGGCCACCGTGGTGAAGGTGAACTCCACCAGGTTCAGGATCGGCAGCTGATCGGCGGCAAGACGCTGGAACTCGCGATAGAGCTCGATGCGCGCCTCGGGATCGATCTCCGTCGCCGCCGCGGCGATGAGGTCGTTCATCGCTGGATCGTCATAGCCGAACTGGTTGGAGAACGGGATGCCCGGCGGCAGCCCGCCCTGGAACAGGATCGTGGTCGAGATGGCCGGATCGTTGCGGTAGACCGGCGAGTTGATGGCCAGGTCGAAATCGTGGTCGGTGTACACCGCCGCGATATGGCCGGCCGGGTCGGCGCTGACGATCTCCACGTCGATGCCGATGGCCTGCAGGGCCTGGCGGACATAGTCGCCGGTGGCGCGGGTCTGCTCGAACCAGGGCGCCGGCCGCAGCCGCACGGCGAAGCGGGTGCCGTCGGCGCCGCGCGGATAGCCGGCCTCGTCCAGCAGCGCCTCGGCGGCGGCGGTGTCGACGGAATAGAGCGTCTTGTCCTCGGTGTAGAAATCGCCGGCCGTCAGCGGGATCGGGCCGGTCGAGGCGGTGGCGCCATAGCCGAGGAAGATGGTGTCAACGATGAACTGGCGGTCGACCGCCATCATCATCGCCTGGCGCACACGCGCGTCGGCGAGCTCCGCGCGGCGGTGATTGACGTCGAGGGTGATCTGGTAGGTGATGCCCTCGTAGCCGCCGGTGTAGACCGAGATGCCGTCGATGGCGTCGATGCGCTCGAGGTCGTAGAGCGGAATGGCCGAGAAGGCGGTCAGGTGGATGTCGCCGGTCTCCAGCGCCGCTGCCTTGGAGGCGGCGTCGGGCAGCACCCGGAAGATGATCTCGTCGAGATAGGGGAAGCCCTCGTCCCAGTAATTCTCGTTGCGGGTCAGGCGATAGAACTCGCCCGGCCGGTATTCGCCCCAGACGAAGGGACCGGTACCGACGGGGGCGTTGTTGTATTCGTTGTTGGCGATGTCCGTCCCCTCGTAGAGATGGCGCGGCAGCACCGAGGTGAGCGCCGGAATGGCGTTCTCGATCAGCTGCGGGGGCGTGGGCTCGCTGAAGTTGAAGATGGCCGTGTGATCGTCCGGCGTGTCGACCGATTCCAGATTGGCGAAGACGACGCGTCCCAGGTTCTGCAGCGGCTTCCAGACCTCCATGGCGGAGAAGGCCACGTCGGCCGAGGTGAACGGCTGGCCGTCATGCCAGGTGACGCCCTGGCGCAGGGTGACGGTGAAGCTGAGGCCATCATCGGACCCCGACCAGTCGGTCGCCAGCAGCGGCCGCAGGCCCATCTCGTAGTCCATCTCCGCCAGCGGCTCTACGATCTTCGAGGAGACGTAGAAGACGCCGTTCGAGGCGACGATCGCCGGGTTCAGGTTGCGTGGTTCGCCATCCGCCGCCGCGACCAGGGTGCCGCCCATGGTCGGGCTTTGCGCGAAGGCGAGGCGCTGGTGGCCGAGCGCGCCGGCGACGGTGAGGGCGGAACTGGAAAGCAGGAAATGACGGCGGGAAAGCGAGGGGAAATACATGGGACCACTCCAATCTGGCCCGCCCCGCAAGGCGCGGCACGAGCGTGGTGACGATTGCCCCGGCGGGGTGTGGCGGGAGACGCCACGGAGCGCACCGGTCAGGTCACGGCCGGGCTCGGCCGCTATCTCGGCACAATTCTCCCTTGGCCACAATGAGAAAAAACATTATCAGCATGTGGAAATGACGCCAGAAATGGCGCCGCGATAGCGCTACCGATACCGCCAGTGACGGCGTCCACCGTGCAACCGACGGCGAACGCGCCCTTGGCTGTACGGTCACTGTCTCAGGTGAGGAGAGTGGCGTCGAGGCTGATCTCGGTGGAGAGCAGCTTGGAGATCGGGCAGTTGGCCTTCGCGGCCTCGGCGAGTTCCTGGAACCTGGCGTCGTCGATACCGGGGATACGCGCCTTCAGGGTCAGCGCGATGGCGGTCACGGCAAAGCCGTTGTCCACCTGTTCCAGCGTCACCACGGCGTCGGTCGTCATCTCGTCCGCGGTGAAGCCCGCCTCGCCCAGGATCAGCGACAGGGCCATGGTGAAGCACCCGGCATGGGCAGCGCCCACAAGCTCCTCCGGGTTGGTGCCTGGCTCGTCGCCGAAGCGCCGGGAGAACCCGTAAGGCTGGTCCTTCAGCACACCGCTCTGCGTGCTGATGGCGCCGCGGCCGTCCTTCAGACCGCCCTGCCACTTCGCCGATGCCCTGCGCTTGATCGCCATTGTCTGCTCCTTGGTTGTCGTGTCGGACACGCATACGCCCGTCTGGAGATGTGGCAGCCGCCCGGCCACGGCAAGGTCCGATGCCACGCCGGTATGCGGAAGGCCTAGGGCAGATTGCGGCCGCTTGGACCCGTTCGGTCGCAGAAATCTGCCCGATTCTCAATAACGTAGAGCATCGTGCCTGCGCCCGTTCGGGCGCAGGATTCTCTAGTCCTCCGCCTCGGCCACCTCGTCGATGGTGCGGCCGGTGGTGACGGATTCGGGCTCGGTGGAGACCGGGTTGCGGCGGGCGTCAGCGCCCTCGCCCCGCATCTTCACCAGCAGCCAGCGCGCCTCCGTGCCCGTGCCGGTGCGCTGCAGCGCATAGCCGCCGTTGAGCTTGCGGCCGTGCAGGCGGATCAGCGCGTGGCCCTGCGCCAGCGCCTCGGCCATCGGCACCAGGCCATCGTCCTTCTCGGTGATGTTGTCATAAGGGCCCCGATCCCAGACGATGACCGTGCCGCCGCCATACTCGTCCTGCGGGATCGTGCCCTCGAAATCGGCATACGCCATGGGATGGTCCTCGGTCGGGATCGCCAGGCGCTTCTCCCGCGGGTCCGTCGACGGTCCCTTCGGGACGGCCCAGGACTTGAGCACCCCGTCGACCTCCAGGCGGAAGTCGAAGTGATGGGTGGAGGCGTCATGTTCCTGGATGACGAAGATCGGCCGGCCAGCCCCCTTGCCGGACCCCTTGCCGCCACGACGACCGCCCCGCGGCTCGGTCGTGCGCGAGAAGTCTCGCTTCCGACGGTAGTCGTCGGTCGTCACGGGCCGGCCTACTTCTCGTAGCGGAAGCCGAGCTTCACCCCGACCTGAAAATGGGCGACGCCGCCATCGGCGATGTGGCCGCGGATCTGCGTCACCTCGAACCATTCGGTGTTGCGCAGTGTCCTGGACGCGGTCTCCACGGCATTGCGGATGGCGTCCTCCAGCGATTCCCGCGAGGAGCCGTAGACCTCGGTCACGGCGTAGACATTGTCAGCCATCGTCATTCTCCCTCATTCGTTGTCGCCCGTTGAACGGGTGCCGGCCGGCGAAGGTTCCGGGCCCGTCGGCGCGGTCAGGACACCGTCACGGGCATCGAGCGCAGGGCGCCGACGGTCTCGCGCTGGGCGCGCTTCAGGCCGACCGGCGGCAGGCCCTGGATCATCAGCTCGATATCGCCCAGCAGCAGCCGGCCCATCTGCTTGAAGACCGCGTCGACGGCACCGGCGCGATGGGCGGACAGCAGCATGCCGTCGGTCCGGCGCACCCGGTGGCCGGCCGGCATGGGCTCCTCCGGGAAGACGTCCGTCGCCACCCGGATGTGCCCGCGCTCCACGGCGTCGATCATCGCCTCGAAATCGACGAAGGCGGCGCGGCTCACCAGGATGAAGCTGGTTCCCGGCTGCATGGCCGCGAAGGCGTCGGCGCCGAGGAAGCCTTCATTGTCCGCCGTCACCGTGGCGAAGCAGAAGATGTAGCGCGAGGTCGTCAGCACCTCCTCCAGCGAGGCCGGACGGCACATCGCCCGCTCGATGACGTGCTCGGGCACCCAGGGGTCGTGCACGGCGATGCGGGAGCGGAACGGCGCCAGCAGCGGCCGGAAGGCGCGCGCCAGGTCGCCGAAGCCGATGAAGCCGACCGGCGCGTCGAACAGCAGGTCGACGCCGCGATTGCTCTCCAGCCCCCAGCGCTCCCGCCCCTCGTGGAAGGCCCGGTCGGCGCGGTGGATGTCCCGGCCCAGGGCGATCGCCATGCCGAGCGCGGTCTCCGCCACGGGTTCGGCGAAAACCGGGCTGACGGAGAGCACGTGGATACCGTGCCGGAAGCAGTAGGGGTAGTCGACATTGTCGAGGAAATTGCCCTCGACATTGAGGATGGCCTTGAGCCGTGGTGCCGCCCGCAGGCGTTCCTCCGGCATGTCCATCACGCCCATGACGAAGTCGGCCTCCGGCAGGTGGCGGTCGATCAGCGCCGCCGGCATGCGCTCCTCGGGGCTGGTCACCAGCGTGGCGATATCCTCGAGCCGGGCCCGGTCGCGGTCGCTGAACATCAGGTCCAGGCTGCGCGGCCAGGGGTCGCAGAGGATGACGGGCTTGCGCATCGGGACTCCGGCGGAAGAGGGAGGGATCAGGCGGGATCGCGCCAGGAGCGGAGACCGAGCAGCCGCTCGCCCAGCGGCGTCAGCGGCGCGGTCGGATAGCGGGTGCGCTCCCAGTCCCGCGGGTCGCCCGGGAAAGCGTCGCCCTCGGGCGCCAGCCGCTCCCGCCAGGAGCGGATGCGCCAGTCCCGGAGCGGCAGGTTCGCCTCGTCGGCGGGCAGCATGGCGATGTACTGCGCGATGCGCGGCCGGTCGGAGCGGTTGGCCCGGATGCCGTGCGCCAGCAGGCTGTTCCAGATCAGCAGGTCGCCGGCCTCGAGCGGCACGAAGGTCGGCTCGAGCCCGCCCAGATCCGGTCGCCAGCCGTCCCGGTCCGCCGGCTGGCCGCGCTTCCAGGTGTCGAAATCGCGAAAGATCTCCGGCACGCACTGAAAGCCGCCGGTCTCCGCATCGGTGTCGACCAGCGACACCACGCCCTGCACGCCGATCGGCGGTGGCTCGATCGTGGTGTCGACGTCCCAGTGGATGAAGCCGTCGAAGGCGCGGACGCCGCGATTGGGCGTGTTCAGATTGGCCCGGTCGATGGTGACCCAGAGGTCCTCCCGGTCCCAGATGTCGACGAAGGCGTCGTAGACGCGCCGTTCCTGCCGGTTGGCCCAGAGCGTGGGGTGGTTGTAGGCCTCCACCATGCCACCATTGTTCAGCTCCGCCATCTTGATGTCGCGGCGCTGCGGCCGGTACCAGCTCTCCGGATCGTCGGGGTCCATCTCCTGGAACTCCCAGAGGAAGTCGACCGTGCGCCTGACCGCGTCGGTCGACAGGGCGCGCGGCACCACGACATAGCCGTTGGCCTGCCAGAAGGCGAAGTCGGAGGCCGTGAGTACGCGCAGCGGCAGGCGCTTCTCCAGCGCGCGCAGCTGCCGGGTCGCTGCGGCGGCGACCTCGATGTTGAAGGGCCGTTCGGCCGATTGCCGGGAGTTGGACTGCATCGAAATCCCAGGTCGCTGCGCGGAGCGGCGGACACGTGCCCGGTCCAGTGCCCGATCTGGCGCCAGCCGCATGACGGCAAGCCTGCGGCCGGCTCCGCCCGCCGTCAAGCAGCGGCAATTAAAAGTTACCTTTCTAAGTTTCGCCGCAAGAAACGATAGTACCGTCCATTCTTTGCATTTTGCGAAGTTTTTTGCATCGAGCGTCTGCGAATTTCCCTGATCCACTCGTTGACGGAAGCTTAACGCCTTCGCATGAAACGATTTTCTGAATGGTTGGAATCTCTCCTATCGGTGGATATGGTTCATTCAATAACCGCTAAACGAGAAATTTGCTCGCTGAAATTGCCATGCGAAACATCGTTTCGCGGCGGGCTGGGATAAACGGAGGGTAATATGCGAGTTATCGTTGGATTAGCCGGTGTCGCGATCGCGGCCATCGCCGCGTCCGCCTCGGCACAATCTGTTGTCAGCGCTGGCGGCGTGTCGATCCGCTGCGACCTGCTGCCCGCGCACATTCAGCAGCAGCTGCAGGAGTGCCGGGCGATCGCGCCGAACCTGGTGCCGGGTACGTCGGCCAGCGGTATCGCCGGCTCCGGATCGGCACCCGCGGACGTCACCAGCCCGGCCGGCGATGGTGGCGGCGTCTCGGTCGACCTCGGCACCGGCGACACCAACCTGCTCGGCCTCGGTCTCGGCGGCGGCGACGGCATGGGCACCGGCCTGATCGGCGTCTCCGCCGGCAGCGGCGCCAACAGCGGCATCGGCGATCTCGTCGGTGCGGCCCTGCTGTCGGGCGACGGCGGGGGCCAGGGTGGCCTGCTCGGCGCCAGCATCCTGGGCGGCGCGAACAGCGGCCAGGGCCTCATCGGCATCGCCGCGCTCTCCGGCGCGCAGAGCGGCATGGGATCCCTGGCCGGCGTCAGCCTCGCCAATGCCGACCAGACGGCCGGCGTCTCGGTGGGCGGCAGCAGCGTGCTGTCGACCTCCGGTGGCGGCTCGACAGGCGGCTCGGGCGGCGGCCTCGGCGGCGCGGTCGGTGGTACCACGGGGGCCATCGGCGGCACCGTCGATGCCTTGGGCGACACGGTCGGCGGCACTGTCGACTCCCTCGGCGACACGGTGGGCGACACCGTGGGCGGCGACCTCGGCGGCACGCTCGACGACACGGTGGATACGGTCGGCGATACCGTGAACGGCGTCACCGACACTGTCGGCGGTCTCGTGGGCGGCCTGCTGTGACGGCGCCTGGATCACGCCTCGTGCCCGGATCACGCCTCGCGATCGCCCTGGCCGTCGGTCTGGTGGCCGCCTGTCAGGCTTCAGGCCCCGCACAGGTCGCCTCGGCACCGACGACGATCCGCTTCTCGCCGCCGACCTGCGACTACGCGGTTTCCTTCCCGGTGCGACCGGAGATCGGCGTGAATGCCGATCAGTCCCGCTACGTCGCGATGGCGACCACGGGCACCGACAGCCGGCGCACCGTCTACTACGCCGAATGCGTGCCGGAGGCCGGCGTCGGTGCGGAGAGGGCGGCCCAGCTTCTGGCCAGCCTCGCCCGCGCCGAGGCGCTGGTCGAGGTCGAGGCGTTCGACATCGAGACCGAGGTCGGCCAGGGCTACGCGCTGACCGGCCGCAACACGGTATCGAGCACGCCCTACCAGCACCAGTACGTGGTCGTGCCGGGCCCGATGTCGGCCATGGTCTATGGCGCCGCCTCGCCGGCGGCAGGCTATCCGACAGCCGCCGTGGAGGCGCATTTCGCCTCGATCGAGGCGCGCTGACCCGCTTGAGGGACGGGGCGCCGGGTCACGGCGCCCCCAAGCCGGGCGGCGGCCCCCACAGCCTCAAGCCGCCCGCACCGATGATGACCGGACGCGTGATCACCTGTCGCGGCCGCCCCCTCACGGCCACGCCTTCCCTTAAAGGCCGACGTGCCGGGCGCTACTCGGTGTAGAGGTCGACATATTGCAGCGTGCCGGAGGGGGTTCCGGCCCGCACCTCGATGCGCTCCGCCGGCAGGCCGAACATGACCAGCTGGTCGCGGATCGCGCCGCCGGCCATCGAGCCCGTCTCCTCGACCACGATCTGGCGCTGCTGCCCCAGCGTCGACGACGCGAAGGCCGACAGCGCCGGCAGGGCGGCGTCGAGCGGCAGGCTGCGGCCGTCCTCGAAGTAGATGCGCAGGGCCTCGGGCGGAAAGCCCATCACGCTGCGCTCGGCATCGGTGTAGGAGACGACGCCGCCGACGGGCGAGTCGCCCGGCGCGCCGCTGCCGCCCATGGCCGGCGGATCGCCCGGCCGCACGCCCAGCAGGGTGGCCCCCTGGGACATGCCGCTGAACCCGCCACGGGCCTCGCCAATGCATTCGGGCACGATGCGCAGCCCGTGCCAGCCGAGATTGGCGCACTCCTCGGTGTACTGACGGATGTTGAAGCTCTGTCCGCTCGCGTGCAGCGGGAGCAGGACGGCGACCGCCCCGGCGATCGCCGCGGCCCGTGTCAGTGCAGGCATGTCGTTTCCTTTCCAGGCGGTGGTTGCGTGATGCGTGCTCTCCCTCCTATTCGCCCGCCGCCCGCCCCGTGGATGCGCCGGCAACGTGTCACCCCCCTGCATCCGGAACCCGATCGCCAAACGAACTCTTAAGCGAGACGGCGCGTTGACAACCTTGCCGGCGATTGATCACGCATCCATTGCAGAGGTGACCCCATCATGGTCCAAGTTCAGCGACAGCGGCGCCCGGGACGTCCGCCCCTCGGCGACGAGCCGCGACCGGTCGACATGCATATCGGCAACCGCATCCGCGCGCTGCGCAGGCTTGTCGGGGTGAGCCAGCCGCTGCTGGCGGAACGGGTCGGCCTGACCTTCCAGCAGATCCAGAAATACGAGACCGGGCTGAACCGGATCTCCGTCAGCCGGCTGTGGCAGATCGCCACCGCCCTCGACGCCTCGGTCGCCTTCTTCTTCGAGGGCCTGGACAAGAAACTGAACGAGCAGCAGCCGAACGGCCACCGCCCCGAGGCGGCGAACGGCAACGTCCTTCACGGCGACCAGAAGGAAGCCGAAACCATCGTCGCGGCCTACCGGGAGATCGACAACCCACGCATCCGCCGCAGCTTCATGGAACTGGTGCGAAGCGTCACGCCCGGCAACGGCGGCTGAGCCGGTCGGGCCGGCGTCATCCGGCGACCGCGACGAGGCGGCCGGCGGCGTCCTCGACCCGTTTGACGTCATCCGGGCTCGCCATCGCGGCGCGGACACGGGCGAGCGCGATCTCCGCGTGGTGGCGGGCCGACCGCCTGAAACGCGCGTCGCCGAGATCGGCCAGCGCCGCGAACGCCTTCTGCAGGCGGATCTGCACCTCGGCGATGGCCGCGCCGTCGCGGGCGATCGGCGCGAAGGCGTCGTAGAACAGGTCATCGACGGCGATCGCCGGCACCCGCAGGCGCGGATGGGCCGGTCCGTCGTCGCCCGCCTCCGCCGGCTCCGCCGTCCACGCCGACAGCACCCGCACGGCCCGCCCGATGACGTCGATGGCGGTGCCGGTGTCGTTCAGGGCAGGTGAGAGGGCGCGCGAGGCGATCTCCGCCAGCACCGACAGACCGAAGCGCGGATCCTGATCGAAGGAGCGCTCGTTGCCGATCGTGAAGGCCTTGCGGATCTCCGCCTCGCAGGCCGCCATGTCCACGCCGAGCGCCAGCGCCAGGGGTTTCGCCGCGTGCACGAACGCTCCCGGCAGCGCAGTGACGAAGATCGATCCGCCGGCGGCCTCGGCGATGTCCGACAGCGCCGCGGCGTCGACGAACTGCACGTAGCCCGTCCGCGCCGGATGGACCGGCCTGGCACCCGGGCCCGCCGCCTCCGCCCTTGGATCCCACTCGCGGCCGCCGAGAAAGGGCGTGCGCATCCGCGTGGTCATGGCGCGGGCGGTCGCCCGCTCGACCCGGTCGGTTGCCTCGCCGACGCGGCCGAAGCGGGTCAGGTGGTCGATCCAGCGCAGGATGGTGACGACGATCAGGATCAGCACGGCGATCGTGACCAGGAACAGCAGCACCCGGCCGCTCTCACCGTAGATGCCGGCGCTGCGCCCGACGATGCCGACCAGGCTGAACAGGAAGGAACCGATGAACACCGCCAGCACGTTCTGCGTCGTGGTGTCCTCGGTCAGCAGCTTGCTGGCCCGCGGCGTGACGTTGCTGGTGACCGCGCCATAGGCGGTGACCATCACGCTGAGCGAGAAGGTGGTCACCGCCAGCATGCTGCTGGCCAGAATGTCGAGGATACGGTCGACCGCGTCGGCGCCGATGCGCGCCTCCAGGCCCGACGGCAGGTAGGGATCGAAGAGCGTGGCCAGGAGCGCGGCGACGATCGCCAGCAGCGATATCAGCGTGGCGCGGATCCAGAGCCGCCGGGAGAGCTGCAGCGCCAGCCAGCGCCAACGGTTGATCATCGGTTCTCGGCAATCCAGCGGTTGAGGGCCGGACCACACTAGATCAGATCGGGACCGCATCGCATCGCAATCGGTCCGATCCCGTCAGTCCTCGGCTCGAAGATGGACGGCCCGGTCTCGCCGGGGCGCAGGCCGGCCATGAGAAAGGGGCGGCCCGGTGACCGGACCGCCCCTCCTTCAGCTACGACGCTGCGGGTGCGGGTGGTTAGAGCAGCCCACCCGTCAGGCCGCCGACGGCGTCGCCGAGGCCGCCGAGGCCGCCGAGGCCACCGCCTCCGCCACCGCCGCCGAGGCCGCCTCCGCCGAGGCCCTCGGTGACGCCACCCACGGCTTCACCGACACTCTCGACGGTATCCTGCACGGTGTCGCGCAGGCCGCCGGTGGTCTCGCGCACGGAGTCGCCGATGTCGGAGACCGCCCCGGTCACGCCTCCTAGGCCCTCGCCGATCTGACCGCCGGTCTCGCCGAGAATCGGGTCGTTCTCGCTGAGCAGGCCGCCGGTGCCGCCCACGACGTCGGTGCCACCGACGTTCACATGCAGGTCCTCGTCCTCGTCGAGGACCGAGGCGCTGATGGCGCCGCCCTGGCCGGATCCGCCGCCGGACAGGACCGACACGCCGGCGAGGTCGCCCATGCCGCTGCCCGAGCCGCTGAGAACGCCGAGGCCGATGATGCTCGACGTGCCGGCGCCGTCGCCCGAGGCCACTCCCGCGCCCAGCAGGCCGTCATTGGTCTGGCCGGAATCGTCGCCGGCAAGGATGGCCGCGCCGACCAGGTCGCCGATGCCGCTGTCGTCGCCAGTGGCCACGCCGGCCGCGATCGGGCCGCCTGAACCGCTGCCGTCACCGGTACCGACGCCAACATTGGCGAGGGTGCCGCCTACGCCGGCGTTGTTGATGTCGGCGGTCGGGTCGAGAAGGCTGATGGGATCGATGCCGGGGATGCCGACGACCGCGAGCGTCGCGGAATCGTCATCATCGTCGCCGTCATCATCATCATCATCGTCATCATCATCGTCGTCGTCGTCGTCATCATCGTCGTCATCATCATCATCGCCCGACGGAGTGGTGCTGCCGTCGCCGCCGAAGCCGAAGGCGGTGGCCGCGAAGGCGTCGCATTCGGGCAGGCGCTGGACGAGATCGAAGGAGAGTTCGTCGCAGGGAATGGACACACCCGACGAGGTGCTGACCGACTGCGCGTTGGCCGGCGCCATGCCGAGCGCGACGACCGAGGTCATCGTGCCGATGATCAGAGGGAGAGACTTCTTAAACATCGTTCACCTACCGCAAGCTGTGAGTTTTCGATGACTTCGCGTTCATCACCGGGCATTCGCGCGGCCAGGTTGAATCAGATGCGTCGAATGTTTCCGGCCATCTACTAAATGAGGGTGCAAAAAATCGAACTCCCTGAAATCAGGGGTTTATCGACTACCGAGCTCGATATCGACCCGCTCGTGGGGCTCGTCCTCGACGGCGTCGCCGAGCGCCCGGATGTCGATCGCGGTCGCCCGGACGCCCATGTTCAGCAGGGCGTTGCGGACCGCCAGCGCCCGGTAGAGCGACATCACGCGGCTGCCGCCGCTGCCGTCGGCCGGGCCCGAGGTGGCGAAGGCGCGCACCTGGACCATGGCGTCCTCGTCCGCCCGCAGGCGTTCCGACAGGCCGAGCAGCAGGCTTTCGGCGGCGGCGCTGAGCTCGGACTGGCCGGGCTCGAAGCGGATCACGTAGCCGCGCAGATCGGCCATGGTGCCGATCGCCTCCCCTTCGCCCGGCGGGCTGGCGGGCACCGGAACCTGGCCGACCGAGGCGTCAGCCCGCACATCGGGCTCCTCGAGATCCCCGGGCTCGGCGGGATCGGCGAAGATCGAGGCGATGCTGCCGGTCTCCGAGGCCAGGGCGATCTCGTCCAGACCGTCGGCCGCCACGAAGACGGATTGCGGCGGACGGGCGAGCGGCCGTTCGTCGGGCCGCAGTGGCGGCAGCGCGGTATCGGCATCCGCCGCCATCTCAGGTACCGGAAGATCGGCCGGCGCGGGCAGCCCGGGCGCCTCGGCCTCGGCGGCGGCCGGGGGCTCGGCCGCGCTCGCCGCCACCGGGTCCGCCGCGGCGTCGGTCACCGATGCGGTCTCGGGCAGCGCCTCCACCGTGTCGTCGACCGGCGTCTCGGCCAGTTCCGATGTCGGGCTGACCGGTTCCGCCGGCATGGGGTCTTGCGGGACGGGATCGCCGGAGGCCGGCCGGGGGATTGGGGCCGGTGGCGCCGGTGTCACCGGCCCGGCCTCGTCGGCGAGGCGCGTGTCATCGGTCACCGGCGCTGAGGCCGGTGATACGGTCGGCCTCTGGGGCAGCAGGCCGCGCGGCCGCTCCACGACGCATTCCGGCAGACGCTGGCGCAGGCCGAAGCCGAGCTGGTCGCAACCCACACGGATGCCGCCGATCACGACGGAGGGGCCGTCCGGCACCTGGGCCGGTGCCGCCAGCGGCGTCAGGGCGACCGAGAGCGCCACCGTCAGCGCGGCCGTCAGCGCCGGGGCGGAGGCGGCGAGAAGGCGGTGAGCGGACATCACGAGGTCCCGTTCCGCCCGTCGACGGCACACCCGTCGACCGCGTCCAGCAGCGTGTCGACGAGGCCGGCGATCTCTCGCAGCACGGGACCGTCGGCGATGGCGGCGCCGGGGGCGTGGGCGGGCGAGTCGCGCCAGCCGGCGGTGACGGCGTCGAGTTCGCGGATCAGGATCTCCGGCGCCATGCCGACCTCATTGGCGAAGCGCATGAGGAAGTCGATCTCGATCTTGCCGCCATCGACCTCGCGGCGGCGATAGCGGTTGTGGCTGATGCCGAGCCGGTCGGCCAGCTCCTTCTGGTTGAGCCCGAGGCCCCGCCGTGCATTGCGCAGGAGCGCGGCGATGCGCGGGTTCAGCCCCTGTCCGATAGCGGCGTGCCGCGCGTTCTCGTTCGCCGCCCGGCCGCGCCGCACGTGATGGGCGATGGTGTGGGCGCTGAGCTCGATCTCGCCGGCGAAGCGCTCCAGATCGTCGGAGACGATGACGACGCGGTCGAAGAAGGTCTCCTCCATCGGCAGGATGCGGCTGAACTGCGGGGATTCGACGGCGGCGATGGAACCGCCGCGACGGTGCAGGCGGAAGCGCTGCGACAGCGGCGCGAAGGTCGTCGGCTGGTTGGTCAGCAGCAGGTTGGTCGAGGCGGGAAAGCGCACATCGGTATGCCGGTCGGTGCAGTACTCGACGTCCCAGCCCTCGACGGCGGCGATCATCCGCACACGGTCGATGAAGACGTCGTCCTCGGAACAGAGTCCCAGCGAAAGTTCCATGCCTGCATCCCTCTCTCACACGAGCCGAAGCAGGTGGTATTCGCGCAAGGGCGAGGGACTGGATGCAGGCGCGGCCATGAGACGGGCGCCATCGCCTGGCCGCCTGCCGGACCCGGGAGGAGACGGCAAGCGGGCCTCGGGAAAGCCTAGTTAACCGACTGCACGATCTGCCGCAGGATGCTGGCGACCCGGCCGTCGGGGAGCCGGTCCAGGCGCTGGAAGAGCTCGGTCGGCGGGTTTGTCGGACCGCCCGCGTCGGCCGCCCCGCCATCGCCCATGAAGTCGACCAGCAGATCGCCGACGGAGAGGTTGAGGCCGGCCGCCACGCGGGTCAGCCGCTCGACGTCGAATTCGGTGGTGCCGCGTTCCAGGTTGGTGATCACCTGGGTGCTGAGCCCGATGCGCACCGCGAGTTCGGGCCGGGAATAGCCGATCGCCCGCCGACACTGCCTGACGCGCAGGCCGATGCGCCGGTTCGGGCCATCGGACAGGTTGACGAAGGTGCCGGCGGCTGGCGGCCGGGCGGCATGCTCGACCGGGCGGCCATCGGCCAGGATGAAGCGGTCATCCTCGACGGCCGCGATCAGCCGGGCGCCGACCTCTCGGAAGCGTGCGTCCAGGGCGTGCAGATGCCGCGCGGTGAGCGGGTCGCGGCCGGTGAAGCCGTACTGCCGGAAGGCGCCCAGGTCGCGCTCGCCGACGCTGTCGCCCTCGATGCCGGCGAGACAGACGAGCAGCCGCGTCTCCGCATCGTCCAGCGCCAGCGTCCAGCCCTCGCCGCAGGCCCGGCGGGCAACCGCGTCGAGCTCGTAGAGCCCCGGTCGGCGGAAGCCAGGCCCGGACCGGTCGACAGCCGGCGTCACGGGGTCACGGCGGCCGCCAAGTGCGCCGACGACCCCGGTCAGCGTCTCGCCCAGGGCGGGCAATTCCTCGGCGACCAGCACGCGGTCGAAGGCCACGCCCTCGAGCTGTACCGCCAGGCTGTGCAGGGCCTCCGGCACCAGCGCCAGGCTCGCCCGCGCGCCGGCAGCGACGGTCCGGCGGGACCGTGCGGCGGCGTCGGCCGGCCGCTCAGTGGCGAAGACGGCGATCGCGCGGGTGTCCGCCAGCGCCGCCTCCACGACCGGAACATCGCCGAGATCGATCACCGTCCAGCCTTCCGAGGCGGCGATCAGGCGCACGCGGTCGCCGATCTGACGCTCGGCTTCCTCGAGAATCAGGGTGATGGTCATGCCGGTCAGACCCTAGGGACGTTCGACGATCGCGTCCGGGCCCTCGGTTCCGTCGGCGACGGCGCCGGCGCTGCATTCCGGGATCTGGCGTGCCGCGTCACCCAGCTCGCTGCAGCGGAACACCATGCCGTTGTTCAGCGTCACCAGCGGGTCGCCGCCGCCCTCCGGCGCGTCGCCGGCGCCCAGCTGCTGGGTCCACTCGTAATAGGCCTGACAAGGCGGCAGCCGGCGCAGCACCTGGGCCGGCAGTTCGGCGCAGTCGATCACGACATTGCCCAGCCGAGCCTCCGAGTTGACGGGCTGCGCCCACACGTCCACGGGCGCCGCCGCGAGCGCGGCGGCAATGCCGAGCCAGGCGGCGCCGGCGAGCCCGTTCAGTCCGCTGCGGAGAGTCGCCATCGATAACCCCTTCACACTGTCCCTACCCTATCTGGCCACGCCGGAAAGTACATGCCGACATCGCATCCAATAAGGCTATCGGGAGCGAATTCGTCCCATGAGCAGCCAATGGATGCATAGGCAAGGCTCGGCTCACGATTATTGAACTACGACAAAGGTTAGGCCCGACCGTGTCCTTGCGCCAAATTCTCTGCCTCACCTTCTCGCTGATGGTCGGCCTGGTGATCGCGGTCGTTCTCGTCTTCGTCGACAGCCGCCTGTCGGAGCGGGCGGTCGAGACACGCCTGCGCGACCTGGGGCAGCTTTCCGCCAGCCTGTCGCAGATGATGCGGGTCGACCTGGCGGCACGGGAGCGGCGCCTCGACGGCATCGCCGCGACCTTCGACGAAATCGGAGTCGACCGCACCGGCGCCGTGCCGCGGCTCAATCTCGGCCTGCTGGAGCGCATGCTGCGCCAGAGCGACGAGGCCGGACCGACCCGCTCGGGCTATGTCAGCAGCGATGGCATCCTGGCCCTGCCCGTCGGCTCCGACGGCATCGGCGGCGAACTCGGCGAGGAGGCCTGGATGCCGGTCGCCAGGCTGGCGCGGCAGACCGGCGACGGCATGGCGTCGGCCTTCCTGCCGAGCGCGCACTCGCTGGGCTATCTGGTCAGCTTCCGGGCGCTGGAGGCCGGACCGGACGGCACCTCGATCGGCTGGCTGGTGGCGGAAATGCCGCTTTCCGACCTCGTCGCCCAGGTCGAGCGCACGGTCGAGATCTCCGGCTCGCCGGAGATGCGCGTCGCGGTCAGTGGCGCCGCGACCGACCGGCGGCCGGATGCCGAGGCCCTCACCGTCGCCGCCACGGTTCCCCTCGACATCGGGGCGCTGCGGGTGACCCTGTCGGAACCGCTGGCGGTGACGCTGGCGCCGCTGCGCGATTTCCGCGAGATCCTGGTCCTGATCGGGCTCGGCGGCTTCCTGGCCTCGGTGCTGATCGGCTATCTGATCGCCGAGGCGATCGGCAATCCGCTTGACCGCCTGGCCCGCGCCGCGGAGCGCGACGATCTGGATACCTACCGGTCGCCCCGGCTGATCCGCGAGGTGCGCCAATTGCACGAGGTGCTGAGCCGGACCTGGCGCCAGGCGCGCCTGGCCCAGGCCGACCTCAACGAGGCCAACCGGACGCTGGAGAGCCGGGTGCACGAACGCACGCGGGAACTGGTGGCGGCGCAGGTCACGCTGCAGAAGACGCTGGACGCCCGCACCAACTATCTGCGCTTTCTCAGCCACGAGATCCGGACGCCGCTGACCGGCCTGATCGGCCATGTCGAGATGCTGATGCAGGAGCGCACCAGCCCCGCCGGACAGCGGCATCTTGCCGCCGCCGAGGAGGCCGGCCAGCAGATGAAGCGCATCCTCGACGACACCCTCGACCTCGGCCAGATCGACTCCGGCCGCATGAAGCTGAACCCGGAGCCGACCGACCTCGTGCAGGTGCTGACCCGGTCGGCCGCGACCTTCGAGGCCTCGGCCACGGCCGCCGGCACGCGCATCGCCGTCACCGGGGCGGAGAGCGGGCAGCGGCGCGTGCGCCTGTCGCTGGATCCCCAGCGGCTGCAGCAGATCGTCGACAACCTGGTGAAGAACGCCGTCGCCAACACGCCGGACGGCACGGTCACCCTGTCGGCCCGCGTGGCGGTCGGCAACGACGACGCGGCCGGCCGCGTGGAGGCGGTGATCGAGGTCCGCGATACCGGCAGCGGCATCCCGGCCGACCAGTTGAAGCGCCTGTTCCAGGTCTATGAGCGCACCGATCTGTCGGTGCTGCGCCGCGATGGCGGCAGCGGCCTGGGGCTGGCGATCGTGCGTTCGCTGGTCACCCTGATGCAGGGACGCATCGACATCGAGAGCGCGGTCGGCGAAGGCACCTGCGTGCGGGTCCGGCTGCCCGCGCCGCTGGTACCCTCGCTGTCGCTGATCGCCTCGGAGGGGCAGGTGGTCAAGCCTGCGAGCGAGGCCGCGGCGAACCCGTTCACGGCGGTCAGCGAGATCATCGCGGCCAGGCCCGGCCGCGGCCTGACCGTGCTGGTGGTCGAGGACGTGGCCGTCAACCGGCGGCTGTTCGAGAGCATGCTGCGCAAGCTGGACGCCGAGGTGGTCTCCGCCGCGGACGGCCACGAGGCCGTCGAGCGGTGGCGCCAGCACGCCCCCGACGCGATCCTGATGGACATCCACATGCCGGTGATGAACGGCCTGGAGGCGATCGCCGAGATCCGCCGCCAGGAGGTGACCGGGCACACCCCGATCTTCGTACTCTCCGCCTCGGTGATGGGCGACGACCGGGAGGCGGCGACGGAGGCGGGCGCGGACGGCTACCTCGCCAAGCCGGTCGACCTGGCCGCCCTGAGCCAGGCCCTGACCCGCCTGCGCGGCCTGCGCAATGGCGGGTCGGGCGGCGCCAGCAAGGCGGGGCCGGTGTGAGCATGCGAGGCAGCACCATGGACAATCCGGATCGGGCCCCCGTCGTGCTGATCGTCGAGGACGACGCGGCAACGGCCGCGCTGGAGGCGAGCCTGCTGGAAGGCCGGGGCATCCTCTCGGTGATCAGCGCGACGGGTGCCGAGGCGATGCGCCAGCTGACCGAACTGCGCTTCGATGCGGTGCTGCTCGACCTCGGCCTGCCGGACCGGGACGGCACCGATCTGATCGTCGACATCCGCCAGCACAGCACGGTGCCCATCATGGTCGTCACCGTCCGCGACAAGGCCGAGGCGCTGGCACAGTGCTTGGCGAACGGGGCCGATGACTTCGTCGGCAAGCCGTTCGCGCCGGTCGAACTGACGAGCCGGCTGGAGCGGCTGCTTCAGCGCACCGGTGCCGACGGCCCCGGCCGCTTCTCCGGCCGGACCGGGACGCCGGAGGGCACGGAGTTCATCGCCTTCGGCGCGGCCGCCCTGTTCCTGCGATCAGGCGAACTCGTCGGTCCCAATGGCACGACGAGCCGGCTGACGGGGCGCGAGCTGCAGCTGGCCTCGCTGCTGTTCAGGCAGCCGCACGAGGTGACGGCGCGCGCCGCGATTTCCCTGGCGCTGGACGGCAGCACGGCCGGCATGTCGAACCGCTCGATCGACCTGCACGTCTCCCGGCTGCGGCGCAAGCTGCGCACGGTCGGCTGCGACGACGCGGTCATCGAGACCGTGCGCGGCACCGGCTATCGCTTCCGGCCCCCGGCTGGCTGAGCTGGCCCGGCCGGAAACGGAGAAAGGCGGCGCCGCGACCGGCACCGCCCCCCTCGAGCCTTCGCGGAATGTGACCCGGACGGATCAGCCGTCCTGCCGGACGATCGAGCCGAGGAAGAAGTCGCGGCCATCCGGCGGGTAGCTCTGGGTGGCGCCGGAGATCCCGAGAACCAGGGCCGATTGCGGGCCGGGCACGACGACGAACTCGTGCCGGAAGGCGACGCCGTCGATGATGGTCGAGCCGGTCGCCGTCCAGCCGCTGCCGGCCTCGGTCTCGAAATCGGCCGCGCTGGCGCTCTCCACGCCCTCGGCCCGGAGCAGGCTGGCCAGAAGCTGCGCCGCCCGGTTCGCGCCGATGCCGGGTTCGGCGATGCATTCGGCGTAGTAGACCTCACGCTCGACGCCGGCACCCTCGGTCAGCAGGGCGATGTAGCGCTCGCTGTCATCGGCGCGTCCGAGTTCCGGGCGGGCCGGGAAGGAGACCGCGTAGTCGCAGGCCGGCGGCGTGAAGCGCACCCCGGCGCCGGCGGTGGACCGGACGGCGACCGTACCGCCGCCATCGGCGGCCTGACAGGCGGCCAGGGCGGCAAGGCCGGCCATGGCGGCGAACAGACGGAAGGGGCGTTTCATGCGTATCTCCTGCGTGGGATCCAACCAAGGTCTCGGTCGGGTTCGCAGGGACGGTGCGCGGTGGATGCAACCCATAAACGAAAACAAACGTCGGCCTTCAGCGACCGACTGCCCGTTCCAATGACAGCGGCAAGCGCCGCATGGGCCTATCACATGGACAGGTAGACGACCTCGCCCGTCAGGTCCTCGTCGCCGGTGGAGCCGGGGGGTTCCACGGAGATGGCGAAGCTGCCCTGGGCCAGCGCCTCGGCATCGGCGTCGATCACCGTGGGCCCGCCGGCGCCGATGACGCCGAGCGGCCGCACACCCTCGCCCACCGCCCAGAGCACGAACTCGCCCTCCGGCGCGGCGGCGGACGTGGTGTTGGTGCCGGGCAGCGGCTCCACCACCATGCGGCCGTCCGCCGAACTGAGGATCGTCCAGCTCGGCCGGCCGTTCATGTCGATCAGCACGCCGAGCGGGCGCACCGTGGTGATTTCCTGGCCGCCAAGGGGCACGACGGCGAGGAAGCCGATCGCCGCGGCGGCGAGGCCGCCGACCACGACGGAGGCGATCTGCCAGCGCCTGAGCCGGCGGCGCAGCGCCTCGATCGCCGCGCCGCGCGCGTCGCGGAACGACCAGGCGGCGGTCGGACGCCAGTCCGGATCGGCGGGCTCGGCCTCGTCGATGGCGGCGTCGATGCGGCTCCACAGATCGGCCGGCGCCTCGGCGGGGCGGATCGACGCCTCCACCAGCGGTTCGGCCAGGCGGTCCTCCCACTCGGCGACCGAGCGGGCGAGCGCCGGATCCCTGGCCATGCGGGCCTCGAAGCGTGACCGCTCCGCCTCGGAGAGCAGGCCCAGAACGTACTCGCCCGCCTCGCTGTGCGGGTCGGTCGGGGCATTCAGTCTAGACATCATCCCGGTTCACTTGTGTCTTCATGGCCTGCAAGGCACGGCGAATCCGGCTTTTGACGGTGCCGATCGGCAGATCGTAGCGTTCGGACAGTTCACTGTGCGAGTAGCCATTGAAAAATGCATCCTGGACCAGTCCGCGGGAAAGCGTGTCCACGGAGTCCATGAGTCGCCCGAGGACCATCCTCGTGGCGCTGGTGTTCTCCAGCAGGTCCTCTTCCGCATATTCGCTCATCTGCAGCGTTTGGATGCTTTCCTCGCTCGGGGCCCGGGCGGTTTCGCGCCGAACGAGGTCGATCGCCTTGTAGCGGGCGATGGAGAAGAGCCAGGCCTGGGCTGTGCGCGTTTCGTCGAATCCCGCCGCGCCGCGCCACACCGCCATCAGCGTCTCCTGGACCGCCTCCTCCGCCAGCGCGTGGTTGCGCGTGAACATGCGCGCCACGCCCAGCAGCTTGCCGACATAGCGGTCGTAGAGGATCTTCAGGGCCGTGCGGTCGGCCTCGGCGATGCGGGCGATGAGGTCGTTGTCGGTGAGGCTGTCGCGCTCCGGCACGCCGGCGGACGAGGCCGACGACGCTGCGTCGGCGCGATCGTGCCGGCGCAGGCTGAGCACGCGCGCCTCGTCTTCCTTTCGAGCGTCCACAGTCCCCCCAGACGCGGGATGCACCGGAATGTTCAACTTTTGATCTGATTGACGACCGGCGAAGCACCTTAGGGTTTGGGATGGGAAGGGGGAAGATTTTTCTCGTGAAAATGGCTTCCGGCGCCGCAAACACCATACTCAAGTAGATAGGCCGAAGTGACGCCGCGACATGCAATTGCCGTTGCACGAGGCTGGTGAAGCGGGGGTTGGCGGGAGGGAGCCTGGGCCACGATCCGCGATCGGCCGGCATCCGGCTCGGGCGCTTGGCAAATCGTCGTTGACCGATGATATTTGATCGATACGCCGGTTTTCCGGGACGCCATGCCAAATTGGTACCGTTATGGACATTCTCAACGACATCCTCGACACGCTCGATCTGAAGGGCGTGCTCTACTTCCGCACCGACTTCTCGCCGCCCTGGGCGGTCAGCGTGCCCGATCACGGGGCCGCCGCGCGCTTCCACCTCGTCGTCCAGGGCCGCTGCCACGTGGCGTTCGAGTCGGGGGCGGCGGTGACGCTCAACCCGGGCGACCTGATCCTGATCCCGCGCGGCCGGGCCCACGTGCTGGCCGACGACAAGGGACGGGAGGCGGCCTCGCTGGAGACGGTCATGGCCCGTGTCGGCTATGACGGGCAGGGCGTCTTCGTGATCGGCGACGGCGATCCGGATGCCAGTACGCAGATGGTCTGCGGCCACTTCACCTTCCGCCGCGGCGCCGATCACCCGCTGCTCACCGCCCTGCCGGACTACTTCACCGCCAGCGCCGCCATGCGGGCGCGCCAGCCCTGGCTGGACGAGATGCTGCGCCTGGTCGCCCGGCGCATGTTCTCCGGCGAGATCGGCTCGGAGGCGGCGGTGACCCGGCTGTCGGAGATCGTCTTCATCGAGCTCCTGCGCCTCGGCTTCGGCCAGGATCCTGGCCTGCAGGTGCTGCTCGACGCCTTCACCGACCACCAGATCGGCCGCGCGCTGCGCCTCATCCACGCCGATCCGGCGCATGGCTGGACGGTGGAGGCGCTGGCCCGCGAGGTCGGCATGTCGCGCAGCCGCTTCGCCGAACGCTTCAGCGGCCTGATCGGCAGCGGCCCGATGGCCTATCTCGCCGACTGGCGCCTGCAGAAGGCGCTGTCGCTCCTCGAGGATTCCCGGCTTTCCGTGCAACAGATCGCGGTGCGCACCGGCTACCAGTCCCCCGCCGCCTTCACCCGGGCCTTCACCGGGCGATTCGGATCGCCTCCGACGGAATATCGCCGGGAACTCTGATTCTTTGCTGATCGTCCTACACGTTTTGCCGTTCATCCCTGGTTTATCGGTCAGGATTGATCGATAGTCCGACCATGCGCACCTTGCCTCCTGTCCGACAACGACGTCTGCAACAGGAGGAACCATGCAGAGAATCGAACCCGTCACCGCCGAGACCACCCCGCCCCGGTCCGTCGACCTGCTCGCCGCCGTGAAGCGGCAGATGGGCGGCGTGCCGAACATCCTGGCGACCATGGCCCGCTCGCCGGCGGCGCTGGGCGGCTATATCGGCCTCTCCGGTGCCCTCGCGCAGGGCCGCTTCGACGGCAAGCTGCGGGAGCGGATCGCGCTCGCCGTCGCCGGGGCGAACGCCTGCGACTACTGCGCCTCGGCGCACAGCACGCTGGCCGGCATGGCCGGCATCGAGGCGGACGAGATCGCCCGCAATCTCGGCGGCCGATCGGCCGATCCCCGGGCCGAGGCGGCGCTCACCTTCGCCCGGCGCGTGCTGGAGACCCGCGGCAGGGTCGCCGATTCCGACCTCGCCGCGGCCCGCGAGGCCGGCTTCGACGACGAGGAGATCGTCGAGATCGTCGGGCACGCGGTGCTGAACATCTTCACCAACTACTTCAACCACGTGGCCGGCACGGAGATCGACTTCCCGCTGGTTCGCTCCACCACCGTCGCCGCCTGAACGGATGCCGGATGCGGCGCCCGGCGGCGCATCCGGCACGCCAGGACGGCCCGTCACGCACGAGAACGAGGAAACCCGACCCATGCTGAAATTCGTCACCCCGCCGCTCGCGCTCGCCGCGGCCCTCGCCACCCTCCCCGCCCCGGCCCAGGTTCCGGACCTCAACGATCTGGAAATCGCCCACGCCGCCTACACCGCCGGAGCCATCGACATCCGCTATGCCCACCTGGCCATGGCGCTGTCGGAGGCGCCGGCGGTCAGGGAGTTCGCGGCCGTCATGCTGCGCGACCACAACGCGGTCAACGAGGCGGCCGGCGCGCTGATCCAGGAGCTTGACGTGACGCCTCAGGACAACGCGCTGAGCCAGGCCCTGCTGACCGGCGCGGCGGAGAATATCGACCGCTTCCGGACGCTGGATGGCGCCGCCTTCGACTGTGCCTATGCGGAGAACGAGCTCGGCTATCACCAGGTCGTCAATCAGACGGTGTCGGAGAGCTTCATCCCAGCCGTCACCGTCGCGCCCTTGCGCGAGCTGCTGGCTGACGCGCTGGTCACCTTCCGGGCGCACGAGGCCCATGCCGAGCGCATGGTCGCCGAGCTGGGCTGCGGTTCATGAGCACGGGCCGATCGGGCCTGGCGGGCGGCATCCTTCGGGGTGCCGCCTTCGTCTTCCTCCTCATGCTCCACCCGGCCACGGCCCATGACGGGCCGCACACCCACCGCGTGCATATTACCGACTTCGCCTTCGAGCCCGCGACGCTGACCGTGCGGCCTGGCGACACCATCGAGTGGATCAACGACGACCTCGCGCCGCACACCGCGACGGCGGCGACTGGCGGCTGGGATACCGGGCTGCTTTCGTCCGGGACGGTCGGCGCGATCGTCATCGGTGCCGAGGCCGCCGGCTCGATCGACTACATCTGCGCCTTCCACCCGCACATGCGCGGCGTGATCGTCGTGGAGCGGGACGATCCCTGACTCCAGTGACCCCGCGGTGCCCGGGCTGGCGCGGCAGCGCGCCGGGCGCGCAGCCGTGGCGGGACGCCCCCTCTACCATCGACGAAGGGCAGTCCCGCCACGGCTGCGGCATTGCCAGCGCCGCCCCCGTTCACGATCGTTCGTGAATTGTCAGGCACGGGTGTCGGGAGGAAGGCATGGAAGCGGAGATCAACTGGTTCGCGGTGGTCGCCGCGGCCTTGTCCATGTTCGCGGTGGGCGGCATCTGGTATTCGCCGCTGCTGTTCGCGGAGACCTGGCAGCGGGCCGCGGGCCTCGGCGACGCCGATCGGCGTCGTGGCAGTCCGGCCGTGATCTTCGGCGGCGCCTTCGTGCTGGCCCTGCTGATGGCGGCCAATCTCGCCTTCTTCGTCGCCGGCGGCGAACTCGGCACCACCGTCCTCTACGCGTTGGCGGCCGGTCTCGGCTGGGCCGCCTTCGGCCTTGGCATCATCGCCCTGTTCGAGCGCCGGCCGCCAGCCTACTTCCTGATCAATGGCGGCTACCTCACCGTCGGCTTCGTGGTGATGGGCCTGATCCTCGGCCTCTGGCGCTGAGGAGTGGCGCCCTTCAACCGATCCAGACCCAGCGGCCGTCCTCGTTCCGGCAGGCGGTACGGCGGTAGGATTCCGTCTCGCCGCCGAGGGTGAGCGTCTCGTCATAGCGCCGGCAGAAGACGCCGCGATCGGTCTGAAAGGTCTCGACCAGGCGCAGACTGCCGGAACTGCCGGACTGGCTACCCTGCCACTCGGCGGTGGCGCCGTCGGGCTGGCTCTCCAGCAGGCGCTGCATGGCCGCGCCGGCGCGGGCGATGTCCGCGTCGCTCATCTGCAGGTAGAGCCCGGCATCCGGTGCCGGGGGACCAGCCGAGGGACCGGAAGATCCGCCATCGGCGGCGCAGGCACCGAGCAGGACGGACAGGGCGAGGGCATATCGTCCGATCGATCGAGGCATGTGAAGCAAACGCTCCCCTTGCTGGTTCTCATGTCGGGAAGGTGAGGCCCGGTTCGCAAAAGGAAGCGGGTGCGTGCCGCCCCGGAAGGCCGCACGCACCCGCCCCTGCTGTGGCTTCGACCCCTCAGCCACTCACTGATTGCCGACCGCGGCCAGGTCCGCCCCGTCGACAACGCCATCTCCATTCACGTCGAGATCCACGAACTCCCATCCGTCATCGGGACCGTCACCCGGCTTCACCGATTCCGCCAGAAGCTCCAGTTCCGCCTGCAGTTCGCCCAGTTCCTCCTGCTGGTCGGCCGTGGCCTGGGCCAGCGCCGTCTCGTAGGCCTGCTCGGCCTCCAGCAGCTGGGTCTCCAGGGCCGATCCCGGCTCGACCGCCGCCAAGGCCTCGTCGAAGGCGGCGCGTACCGAGGCCGGATCGCTCAGATCGGGTTCCTGGCTCAGCAGGTCGGCCGCGTCGGTCAGGGCCGTCTCGACCTCTGGCGGGAAGTCGTCATCCTCCGGACCGAGCGGCGACTCGCCGGCGAGCGCCTCGATCTCCGCCTGGAGATCGGCCAGGCCGGTCTCCTGGCTGGTGCCGAAATTCGCCTGCAGCGCGCCGACATGGGAGGAGTAGCCGAGCGCCTGGGCGATGGCGACCATGGTGCGCACGCGCTGGCCGTGATTGGCGAAGACGCCGTCGGAGGGGATGTTGGCGCCCCAGCCATTGGCGATCAGCTGACGGGTCTCCTCGTCGCTGAGGACCAGCACCTCGCTGCCCGCGCCGCCTGGTCCGAAACCGTTGCCGGGACCGCCGCCGAAGGTGTCCCGCAAGGCCTGCGCCGCCGCGGCGTTCTCCTGACCGGCGCCGCCGCCCGCCCAGTCCGGCGGACCACCGCCGACCCCGTCGGGGGGACCACCGACACCATCGGGCGGACCGCCACCGACGCCATCGGGCGGACCACCGCCGACGCCATCGGGCGGACCGCCACCGACGTCGCCCGGCGGGCCACCGCCACCGCCGCCCGGCGGACCGCCGCCGACACCGTCCGGTGGACCGCCCTGGGCCAGCGCCTCGCCCCCGATCCGCAGATCGACCGCGATCGGCGCGGACAAGGCCACGATGCTCGCGGCGGCGAGTGCCATCATGGCGTGCTTTCGAAGATCAGTCGTCATGGCTTCCCCCGATGGGCGCGGCGGCGTCGACCGTCACAACCAAGTTGTCGCGCTTTCATGGTGGTGTACGACAGGCGCCGGGCCCCTATTCCCCGGAACGGGAGGAATTTTTCCGGGAATAGCCGGGCCCGGAAGGGCGTATTATGAGGTTGATGAGCAGCACCGCCCCGCCCGGCGCCCCGACCGGTCAGAAGACGCCCGCAGCGGCCACCGCCGACTGCCTGCGCAGCCGGTTGTGGACATGCCTGCCGGTACTGCGCCGCTACGCGCGCAACCTCGCCGGCAACGAGGCGGACGGCGACGATCTGGTGCAGGAGGTCTGCATCAAGGCCCTGGAGCGCGGCCGGCAGTGGGACCCCGCGAGGCCGCTGCATCCCTGGCTTCTGGGGATGATGCACAACCTGCATGTCGACCGCTTCCGCGCGGTTGCCCGGCGCGATCGGGCGCTGCGCGAGATGGCGGAAGGCGGCGGCCTGGCCGAGGTGGTTCCGGCGAATGCCGAGGCGCGTCTCAACCTGCGGCGCGTGGGCGACGCCATGGAGAGCCTGTCGGAGGAACGTCGCGCCCTGCTGCTGCTGGTCTGCGTCGAGGGCCTGACATACCGGGAGGCGGCGGAGGCCCTGGACCTGCCGATCGGCACGGTGATGAGCCGGCTGTCCCGCGCGCGGGCGGCCCTGCTGGAGGCGCTGGACACACCGGGCGGGCGGAAGCTCACCGGCACGGGAGATTGAGCATGAGCCGCTATACCGACGAGACCCTGGCGGCCTTCGCCGACGGCGAACTGCCCGCCGGGGAGAGCGCCCGGCTCACCGCCGCCATGGCCGACGACGCCGCGCTGCGCCGGCGTGTGGCCCGGTTCCAGGCCTCGCGTCAGGCCCTGGTCGCGGTCTATGGCGACCTGCCGGGCAGCGCGCCGGCGCCCGGACTGGCGGCGCTGTTCACGCCTCGTCGCGACAGCGGCGCTGCGGCCGCGCGCGCGCCGCGACCGGCACGGCGTCGCCTGATCTGGCCGGCGGCCGCGGCGGCGGCCTTGGCATGCCTTGCCGGTGGCTACGGGATCGGCCGGCTGCACGGGTCGCTGACGGCGCCGACACCGATCGACATCCAGGCCTCGCTCGACGCCACGCGGGTGGCGGCACTGGAGAGCCTGGCGAACCACGAGACCTTCGAGGCGGCACTGGCCAGCGGCGGACGCACCGTGGTCGAGCCGCTCGTCACCTTCGTCGACCAGCAGGGCCGGTTCTGCCGTACCTACCGGCTGACGGTCATCGCCGGCGACGCCGCGCGCTCCCAGCTCGGCGAGGCCTGCCGCTCCGGCGACGGCTGGACGGTGCTGGCCGAACGGCCTGAACCGGCCGGCACCGACGCCATCTAGCCACTCCCTCGCTCGACCGACAGGGGTTCAGTGCAGGGTCGGCGCCGCACGCGGGCGATCTTCCAAGCCAGCGGGTTCCCGCGTCTCGGCCGGGACGGGCAATGCCCGCAGCGGCAGGATCGCCTGCCCGCGTATCAGGCCGGTGGCGAGCCCGGCGACATACCCCACCGCCAGCCGGCTGGCCGCCTCGGGCAGCATGTCGCGGAGCAGGACCTGCGCGGTGGCCATGTTCGCGCGCTGCGCATGCGCGACCGCCAGATTGATCCGCGCCTCGTCCGCCGAATGGAAGGCGCAATTGCGGCAGCGGATGTCGATGCCGCGCCTGGCGGTGGTGCCGATCGTGGCGATGAGCCGGTCGAGCGAACCGGCGCAGTCTATCAGGCCATGGTCGCGGAAGGCCTGGTCGAGCATGGGGTGGGCCGGCTGGTTCAGGCGCCAGCACGCCACGACGTGGCGGACACCCTCGATGATCAGCCGCTCCGCCCGGGTCAGGTCGGCGAGCCGTGGATGACCCGTCGGATCGCCCGCGCCGGCTGTCGTCGCGTCACGGCCGCCAGCCGGCGAGGCCGGCAGCGTGCGGGCGTGCAGGGCGAGCAGGTCGGCCAGCGCGTCGAGCGGGCGGCCGAGCAGATCCTCGTAGCCAGGCGCCGCCAGCATGGCGAGCGCCTGCCGGCGGATCACCGCGATCCGACGCTGCCGGGCGGACAGGGCGGCCAGGACCAGCACTTCCGCCCGGCCCAGGCTGGCGGGATGGCCGGTCAGGCCCTCGAGCCAGACAGGCGACAGCCGCACCAGCGCCCGCGCCGCGCCGTCGGCAGCGTCCAGCAGGGGGCCGGGCTCCGCCGGCCGTGCCCAGGCGGCCATGCGCTCGGCGACCAGGACGCGGTCGCCCGGCTGCCGGCGCAGCGCGGCCAGGACGGCGATCGCCGTCTCCTGCCGCCCCGTGCCGGCCGGATCGGCCTGATCGCGCGGAGGGGGATCGGGATTCTCGTGGCTGGCTGTCATGGTGCGGTCTCCGGTCCATGCTTCGCGGCGGGAACGATGCGTCGATGGTAATGCGAATCGTTCTCATTTGCAATTGACAGCATGCCCATGGACTCACCGCCCTTCGCCAGCGCCTGGCAGCGCCGCCGCCCCTGCGATCTGAGAGATCGGGGCGGGGGATCGGCGGTGGTCTGTTCCCGCCCTCAGACGGACTCGATGAGGCGATCGAGGAAGCCCAGACAGAGCGCCAGCTGGTCGCGGGTGACATACTCATCCGGCTTGTGCGCCACGGCGATCTCTCCGGGACCGCAGATCACCGTCGAGAGACCGGCGCGCTGAAAGAGCCCGGCTTCCGAGCCGAAGGAAACGGTTTCGGTCGCGTTGCTCCGCGTCAGCCGCTTGGTCAACTGCTCCGCCCGGGCATCGCTTTCCGGCGCCAGCGGCGGCACATCGCACAGCATCTCCGTCTCCACCGTGCATCCCGGATGCATCGCCTGCAGCCGCGGCCGGACCTTCGTTCGCACCAACTCCTCGATGCGGTTGGGGACCTCATCCACGTCCTGCCCCGGCAGCAGCCGCAATTCCCAGTCGACCCGGCACTCCCGCGCGAGGACGTTGGTGGTCGTGCCGCCGACCACGCGACCGATGTTCAGCGTGCTGTAGGGCGGATCGAAACCGACGGGCAGCGACAGCACGCTGTCCCCGCGCTGGCGCAGCTCCTCCTCCATCGCCAGAAGTTCGGACAGCACGGCGACCGCGGCGTGCACCGCACTGGCCCCGGCGCGGGGATCGCTGGAATGGCAGTCGGCACCCTGGAACACCGTCGAGAACAGGCGCACGCCCTTGTGGGCATTGATGATGCGCATGCCCGAGGGCTCGCCCACGATGCACAGGTCCGGCTTGGGAACCGCATCGCCCAGCGCATCGATCACCTGGTGCACGCCGTTGCAGCCGATCTCCTCGTCATAGGAGAAGGACAGCATGATCGGGCGTTCGAGGCGGCGCGCGCGCATCGCCGGTACGCTGGCCAGGACGCAGGCGATGAAGCCCTTCATGTCAGCCGTGCCACGCCCGTAGAGGCGCCCGTCCGCCGCGTGCAGCACGAAGGGGTCGGTGGTCCAGGGCTGGCCCGCGACCGGCACGACGTCGGTATGCCCGGAGAGGACCACGCCACCGGGCTGCGCCGGACCGATCATCGCCAGGACGTTGGCCTTCCCGCCGCCGGCATCGCGGCTGATGTGGCAGGACACGCCCTGTCGGCCGAGATAGTCCACCACATAGTCGACCAGGGCGATATTGGAGTCAGTCGAGATGGTCGGGAATCCGACAAGCCGGTCGAGCACGGCGACGGCTTCGTTCAGTCGGTCTGGAAGGGATTGGGTCACCGCATGGCCTTCTGGCGTTGTGAGCGTGCCGCGCCGCCGTCTCCTCGAATTCCGGCGGAACCACATCGTGCCAGCCAGCCTGAGGGACCCGCGCGGAATGAGCAGACATCCTTAGGCATTCTGGATACAATTATCCAACAAATCAGGCAATGACCGCCCGGACAGTTGGACCATGAGCAGCAGCAACCTTGGAAGATTCTTCAGCGACCAGGCCAGGCGCACGCCCGATCGGGTCGCGCTGATCGATCTCGCCGTCGGCGGACGGACGGTCGACTACGCGACATTGGACGCGCGCACGGAGCGGCTGGCGGCGGCGCTGCAGCAGATTGGCCTGCGTCCGGGCGACCGTGTCGCCCTGCAGATCGGCAATCGCACGGAATATCTCGAGGCCTTTTTCGGCTCCATGCGGAGCGGCGCGATCCCGGTCCTGATCAATCCGCGCCTGTCGGACGAGGTGCGCCGCTTCATCGCGGAGGATTCCGGCGCGGTGGCGTTGATCGTCGACGCGGCCGAGCGCCCGGGGGTCTCGCCCTGGATGAACGTCTTCGGCGGCGACCGGCGCATCGCGCTCGGCGCCGGCGTCGAGGGCTGGCAGGACTACGAGACCCTGCTCGCCGCGGCGCCGGCGGCGGCCGAACCCGTCGAACCCGAGCCAGGGGCGATCGCCTTCCAGCCCTACACGGCCGGGTCGACCGGCCGTCCCAAGGGCGTGCTTCTGACGCATGACGGCATGCTCTGGTCGATCGCCCAGAATCAGCGCTACTGGCCGGCCCGTCCCGAGGAGCGGGCATTGGTCGCGGTGCCGATGGTGCACAAGAACGCCATGCGCGGCATCGTCAAGCCCATGCTCAACGTCGGCGGCTCGTTCGTTCTCCAGCAGGATTTCGAGCCGCGCCGCTTCCTCCAGGCGCTGGCGGAGTATCGCTGCACCTTCGTTTCCGGCGTGCCGGCAATCTTCACCTTGGCGCTGCAGCAGGAGGATCTGCTCGACAGTCTCGATTTCAGCGCCCTGGAGCGGATCTATGTCGGGTCGGCGATGGTCTCCGACGCGCTGCTGGCTGAACTCGGCCGTCGATGGCCGCGCACCAAGGTGGTCGAGGCCTACGGCCTGACCGAGGGCGGCGGCCCGATACGATCCCCCATCGATGGCAGTCCGATGAAGCGGGGAAGCTGCGGCGTGGCCGCGCCCGAGACCGGCGTCAGGCTGGTCGGCGAGGAAGGCAAGGACGACGCGCGCCAGGGCGAGCTGTGGGTCCGCAGCCCGGCCGTGCTGCGCGGCTATCACAACCGGCCCGATCTCGACGCCGAGCGGCTGGTCGACGGCTGGCTGCGCACCGGCGACATCTTCCGGCGCGACGACGACGGCCACCTGTTCTTCGTCGGGCGCGTCGACGACATGTTCTCCTGTGGCGGCGAGAACATCTACCCGCGTGAGGTCGAGTCGGTGCTGCTGCAGCATCCGGCGGTGCGCGACGCCGTCGTCGTGCCGATCCCGCACCCGGTGAAGACCTATGTGCCCGCCGCGATGGTGCTGCTGAAAACCGGGCATCAGAGCAGCGAGGAGGAGTTGCGCCGGTTCGCCCTGTCGACCGGGCCGGCCTTCGCGCATCCGCGGAAGATCGCCGTCGTCGACGCGCTGCCGCTCAACAGCGCCGGCAAGCCCGACCGGGGCGCGGTCCGCCGCCATTTCGATACCCAAGGCGACTAGAGTGGCCACCGCCCGGACGCCCTCACCCGATGGTGAGAGCGGACCCGGACGACCAGGGCTAGTCTAGGGCTCGAGCACGATCTTGCCGAACACCTGTCGATCTTCCAGCAGCCGCTCGGCCTCCCGCGCCTCGCTGAGCGGCAGGCGGTGGCTGATCACGGGCGCCAGCTTGCCCTCGGCGACCAGGGCGAGCGACCGCGCGATGTCCTCCTGGCTGTAGCTGTTCGAGCCCAGCACCTGCAGCTCACGCACCCAGATGAAGCGCAGGTCCTCGTCCGGGTGGTGGCCGGCGGTGGCGCCGCAGGTCAAGAGCCGTCCGCGTGGCCGCAGGGCGCGCAAGGTCGGAATCCAGGTGTCGCCGCCGGTGAAGTTGACGGCGACGTCGACCCCGCGCTTGCCGCTCAGCCCCCAGGCGGCGCGGCTGAAATCCTCGCTCTGGTAGTCGATCGCGTGATCGGCGCCGATCTCCAGCAGCCGCTGGCACTTCTCCGCGCCCCCCGCGGCCGCGTAGACGGTGGCGCCGATCATCTTGGCGATCTGCACCGAGGCGATGCCCACACCCCCCGACGCGCCGAGGATGAGGACGGTCTCCCCGGCCTGAAGCGCGCCGATCGTGGTCAGCATCCGCATCGCCGTGCCGTAGGCGATGGGTACCGCCGCGGCGGTGGCGAACGAGATCGCCGGCGCGATGGGAATGAGGTTCTCGGCGGGGACGCGCACATACTCGGCCATCCCGCCAGGGATCTCCTCCCCCATCATGCCGTCCCGGGTCACGGGATTCACCGCCACCCGGTCGCCGACCGCGACCCCCGTCACATCGGCGCCGACCGCCTCGACCTCGCCGGCGATGTCGCCGCCGGAGATGAAGGGCATGGGGACAGGAAAGCCCGGCATGCCCCGCCGCACGAAGATGTCGAGGTGGTTGAGACCGCAGGCGCGGACCCGCAACAGGACGTCGCCGGGACGGATCTCCGGGTCCGGCCAGTCCCGGACGACGAGCTGTTCGAGCCCGCCCTGCTGTTCGATGACCGCCGCCTTCATGGCGAGGCCGCCGCGACGACGTCGACCTCCACGAGGAGCTCCGGCGTCGCCAGCGCGCTGACCGCCACGGCCGTGGCCGCCGCCCGGTGGTCGCCGAGCACCTCGTTGCGCACCGCCGGGTGTACCGCGAAATCCTCCTTCCGCGTGATGAACGTCGTCACCTTGACGATGTCGGTGATCCCCATGTCGGCCTCGGCGAGGATGGCGCGGATGTTCGCCCAGGCGATCTCAAGCTGTCCCCGCGCGTCGGGGGGAATGTTCCCGTCCGCGTCGACGCCCACCTGGCCCGAGATGTAGAGCGTTCGCGCCCCGGCCGGAGCCTCCACGGCGTGGTGATAGGCACCCAGCGGCGCCTTGATCTGGGCTGGATTGCGCGGCCTGTTCATCGACGTTTCCTTCCTTGCAGGAGATGGGGGGCCGCAATCGCGCTTGCGGCGTTCTGAATAACTGGATACACTTATTCAAAACAGCGTGACCAGTAAACACGCGACTGTTGAAACGAACTCGTTCGACCCAGCGTGACTCCCTTTCACCCCTCCGTTGAACAGGAAGGTTACCGACGATGAAGCATCTGGCACTCTCAGCGACCATTCTCGGCGCGCTGATCGCGACCACCCCGGTCAGCGCTCAGGAATACGTCATCCGGCTGTCCCACGGCGTTCCCGAGACCATGCAGGACGGGCAGCATGCCTGGGCGACGGTCTTCAAGGAGTTCGTCGAGTCCGCGACCGGCGGCGACATCGAGGTGCGCATCCTCGGCGCCAATTCCGCCGGCAGCGAGCGCCAGCAGCTCGAGCGGGTGCAGACCGGCATCAATCAGATGCTGCTGGTCTCCGAGATCACCATGCCGTCCTTCTTCGAGCCGGCGCAGGTCTTCGGCATCCCCTACCTGTTCCCGTCATCTGTCGTCGCCTGGGACGTGATGGACGGCGAGTTCGGCGAGCAGTTCGGCGAGGCCTGGCGCGAGGCGACCGGCATCCGCATCATCGGCGGCATCGAGAGCGGCTTCCGCAGCTTCTTCAACAGCGAGCGGCCCGTGCATTCGCCGGCGGATCTCGCCGGACTGCGCATCCGGACGGGCGAGAACCCGGTCCATATGGCGATGGTCGAGGCCCTGGGCGCCAGCCCGACGCCAATCGCCTGGGCGGAGGTGTACACCTCGCTGCAGCAGGGCGTCGTCGACGGCATGGAGAACCCTCCGGGTCTGTTCTATTCCATGCGCTTCTTCGAGCACCAGGACTACCTGACCGTCGATCGGCACCTGTATTCGTTCCACTTCGCCATGATCAACGACGACTTCTACCAGTCGCTGCCCGAGGACTATCAGGCCATCGTCACCGAGGCCTCGGCACTGGCCGACACAGTCGGTCGTTCCGTCGCCTTCCTGGCCGAGCGGCGCGCGCTGGAGGATCTGCGCGAGGCGGGCATCGAGGTGTATTTCCCGACGGCCGAGGAATACGCGGAGTTCAGGGATCTCGCACGCCCGGCCGGCGAGGCCCTGGTCCGCGAGCAGATCGGCGACGAGTGGGTCGATTCCATTCTCGGCGCGATCGATGCCACCCAGGCGTCCTACGCCAACCCGTGATCCGCACGCTCTGAGACGGATCGAACGCGCCCGGTGAGCCGGAACACGGCGGATCACCGGGCGCGTCTCTCGCTTGAACATGTGCGCGGCAGGCGCGTGGGCGCTGACGGCCGGGGGGCATTGCTTTGCAGCCTGTGATCAAGGCGATCGACAACCAGATCACGCGGGTCACGGCCCTGCTGGTCATCATCGGGATGTGCATCACGGTCGGCTCGGTCGTGCTGGGCGTGATCTTCCGCTACTTCCTGCGTGACGCCCTGGTCTGGAGCGAGGAAGTCGCGCGCTACGCGATGATCTGGGTGTCCATGCTGGGCGGCGGCATCGCCTTCCGGCTCGGCGCCCATGTGGCGGTCGATTTCCTGGTCAACGCCCTGCCGGATGGCGCCCGCAGGGTGATCATCTTCGCGGGCCAGCTGGGCATGCTCGTCTTCCTCGTCGTCGTCGTCTGGTACGGAATCGACGTCACGCAGCAGGTGTCCGGACAGCGCACCGCCGCCTTGCGCATCTCCATCGCCTGGGCCTATTCGGCGGTCCCGATCGGCGCGGCGCTGATGATCTATCACCTGATCGCCATCATGATCGCTCCACGGCTGGTCTCGCCGTCGGCCTCGAAATACCAGCGCTGAGGAGACGCGGTCGATGCTCGCCCTCATCCTTTTCGGATCGATGCTCGGCCTGATGATGCTGGGCGTGCCGATCTTCTTCGCCATCGGCCTGGCCGGATTGCTGGGCGCCCTGCATGTCGGCGCCGCCGCGCCGCTGATCATCGTGCCGATCGGCATGTTCAACGGGATGGACTCGTTCCCGCTGATGGCCATTCCGTTCTTCATCCTCGCCGGCGAGCTGATGAACCGGGGCGGCATCTCCTCGCGGCTGGTCGCCTTCGCCTCGGCGGTCGTCGGCCACATCAGCGGCGGCCTCGGCCACGCCAACGTCGTCTCCAACGCGATGATGGCGTCGATGTCCGGCTCGGCCCTGGCGAACATCGCCGCCGTCGGCCGCGTGCTGATCGAGCCGATGGAGAAGGAAGGCTACAAGCGCGACTTCGCCACGGCGATCACCGTGGCCGCTTCGCTGCTGGGCCCGATCATTCCGCCAAGCATCACCATGGTGATCTACGCCATCACCGCCGGTACCTCGGTCGGCGCCATGTTCCTGGCCGGAATCGTGCCGGGGATCATCGTCGCCATCGGCATGATGGTGGTCATCTGGCGACATGCGCGCAAGCGCAACTACCCGGTCCACGACCGCTTCTCGATCCGCCGCGTCGCCGTCACCGCGAAGGACGCCGTGATCTCGCTGATGATGCCGGTCATCATCCTGGGCGGAATCTTCGGCGGCGTGATGACGCCGACCGAATCGGCCGCCGTGGCGGTCGTCTACGCCCTGATCGTCGGGCTGGTGGTGTTTCGCGAGCTCAAGCTGCGGGACCTCGGGCCGATCCTTCTGAACAGCGGCGTGGTGACCTCGTTCATCTTCCTGATCGTCGGCGCGGCGCGGGTCTTCTCCGACCTGATGACCGGCGAGGCGGTTCCCCAGGAGATCGCCGGCCTGATCCTGTCCATCACGGAGGAGCCGATCCTGCTGCTCCTGCTGATCAACATCCTGCTGCTGTTCGTCGGCTGCATGATGGACACCACGGCGGCCATCCTGATCCTGGTGCCGGTCCTGCTGCCGGTGGCCGTCGAGATCGGTGTCGATCCCCTGCTGTTCGGCGTGATGATGTCGTTCAACCTCGTGATCGGGCTGGCGACACCACCGGTGGGCGTCGCCCTGTTCCTGGGCTCGGACACCGGGAAGGTCCGTATCGAGGCCCTGGTGGCACGCATCTGGCCCTTCCTGCTGATCTATGTCGCGGTCCTGCTGCTCATCACCTACGTGCCGATCGTAAGCCTCGGGCTGCCGCGTCTATTCGGGTATTAAATAAAGAGGAGTGAGAGTACGGACCATGTCGACGCCCTACAACATGCCCTTCGATGTTTCCGAATACAAAGGACGGGTGAAGAAAATCCAGGACGCGATGGCCTCCAAGGGCATCGATATCCTGATGATCAACACGCCCGAGAACAATTTCTACGTGAGCGGCTATCGCACCATCGGTTACTACTCGTTTATGGCCCTGTTCGTCCCGGCGGACGGCGAGCCGGTCCATCTGACCCGCTTCATCGAGAAGTCGGTTCTCCAGGGCACGTCCTGGATTCCCGACATCGAGACCTATCCGGACACCGAGCACTATCTCGACGCCACGGTCCGGGTGATCAAGGAGCGCGGCTGGAGCGACAAGCGGATCGGCGTCGACCGCAGCGCCTGGTACATCACCATCGCGGATTTCGATGCCTTGCGCGAACGGCTGCCCCAGGTGACCTGGGTCGACTCCACCGGCCTGATCGACACCATGCGCCTGGTGAAATCGCCGGCGGAGCAGGCCTATAGCCGCAAGGCCGGAAAGGCCGCCTCGACGGGCATGAGGCATGCCTTCGACGCGCTGCGCGCGGGCGCCACCGAGGACGATCTCATGGCGGCCGCCTATCAGGGCCTGTTCAGCATGGGCAGCGAGTATCCCGCGCTGCCGCCGCTCATCAACAGCGGTATCCGGCACACCATGGCGCATGGCATGGCCGAGGGAAATCCGGTGAAGAAGGGCGACGCCGTCTACTTCGAGATCGGCGCCGCGATCAGACGCTATCACGCGGCGAACCTGCGCATCGGCTATGTCGGCCAGCCGCCGAAGCTGTTCCACGACCTCACCGACATGTGCCGCCGCTCGCTCGACGCCGGGTTCGAGTATCTGCGCCCGGGGGTGCCGGCGGAGCAGGTCGACCTCGCCTCCCGCAAGGTGATCGACGATGCCGGCTATGGCGACAAGTTCCGCCACAAGGCCGGATACTCCATCGGCATCGCCCATCCGCCGGACTGGTCGGAGGCGCGCACCATGATGCTCCGGGGTGGCGAGAAGCGCCCGCTCGAGCCGGGCATGGTGTTCCACTTCCTGCCGGCTGTCTTCGAGTACGGCGAGTACGGGGTCGGCCTGTCGGAGACCGTGCTGATCACCGATGACGGACACGAGGTGCTGACCGACATGCCGCGCGAGCTGCACGTCGTGAACGCCTGAGCCACTCGACATTCTGGAAGTTCGATGACCGACAATTCTGCACGACTGATTGTTTCCGGCGGCCGCGTCTATCGCCATGGCGGCGACACCAACCAGCCGGAAATCGCGGACATCCTGATCGAGGATGGCAAGATCACCGCGGTCGGTCCCGATATCGCGGGCACCGAGGCGGCCGCGGGCGCGCAAGTGATTGACGCCCGCGACCGTCTCGTCCTGCCCGGCTTCGTCAATTCGCACTACCATTCGCACGATGTGCTGCTGAAGGGCGCGTTCGAGACCATTCCTCTGGAGCTCTGGGTTCTCAACGCGCTGCCCCCCTCCTATCCGCGCCGCGGCAAGGACGAGCTGCGCGCGCGGACCCTGCTGGGTGCCTATGAGTGCCTGCGCAGCGGCATCACCACGGTGCAGGATCTGGCGACCGTCTACCCGTTCAACGAGGAGGATCTCGAGGTCGTCCTCGACGCCTATGCGGAGATCGGCATCCGCGTCGTCTTCGCGCTGCAGGTCGCCGACGTGGCCGGCGTCGACTCGATCCCCTACTGGAAGGAGTGTGTGCCCGAGGAGATGCGCGCGGCCCTGACCGGCGCGGTGGAGCCCTTCAAGGACCGCGATCTGTTCTCGGTCGTGCGCGACGTGACCGACACCTATCGCGACCGGCACGAGATGATCAGCTGGGCTCTGGGGCCGTCGTCGCCCGAACGGTGCTCCGAGCCGTTCCTGCGGAACCTGGCGGGCCTGTCGGAAAGCGCCGACCTGCCCGTCTACACCCACATCTACGAATCCAAGGCGATGACCCTGATCGCCCGGCAGCACTTCCCCCAGGACAAGGGGTCGCTGATCAACTATCTGGGACGGGTCGGGCTGCTGGGCCCCCGGCTGTCGCTCGCCCACAGCGTCTGGATGTTGCCCGAGGAGATCGAGACGCTGGGCCGCACCGGCACGAATGTCGTGCTCAACCCCGTCGGCAACATGAAGACGAAGAGCGGCGTGGCGCCGATCCGGGGCTATTTCGATGCCGGCGTGAACATCGCGCTCGGCTGCGACAACTGCAGCTGCTCCGACGCCCAGAACATGTTCCAGGCGATGAAGATGTTCGCCCTGCTCTCGGCGATTTCCGATCCCGAGATGGGACCGCCGACGGCGGCCCAGGCGCTGGAGGCCGCGACGCTCAGCGGTGCCAGGACGGCGGGCATGTCGGGCCAGATCGGCGCCCTGGAGGTCGGCCACAAGGCAGACCTGTCGATCCTCGATCTCGCCGACCCGTCCTACATCCCGTTCAACAGCGCCGCCCGGCAGACCGTGTTCACGGAGAGCAGCCGCAGCGTCGAGACGGTGATCGTCAACGGGCGCGTCGTGCTGCGCGACCGCTCCCTGACGACGGTGGACGAGCGGGCGCTGCGCGAGGAGATCGAGGGCCTGATCGGCAATCTCCAGAAGGACGTCGCCGAGGTCACCGCCCGCAACGACAGAATGCTCAAATATCTCCAGGAAGCGCACCGCCGCACCTGGCAGGACGACGTCGGGCTCAACCGCTACGTGGCCGCTGGACGGGGCTGAGCGGTGAAGCTGGCTCCCGTTGACTACCGTGTCGCCGAGAGCGTGGAGGACCTGGTCGACCTCCTGGGCGAGCTCGGGGACGACGCGGCCATCCTCGCCGGCGGGCAGAGCCTGGTTCCGAGTCTGAACCTGAGGCTGAGCCGGCCGGAGGTCCTGGTCGACATCAACAGGCTGCCCGATGCCGGCGGCATCGAGGAAATGGACGACGGATCGCTCAGGCTGCTGCCCCTGACGCGGCACCGGCAGCTCGAGCGCGACGCCCGGATCGCCGCCGATCTGCCGCTCGTCGCCAAGGCCATGCCGCATGTGGCCCATGTCGCGATCCGCAATCGCGGCACGGTGGGCGGCAGCCTGGCGCTTGGCGATCCGGCGGCCGAGCTGCCGGCCGTGCTGACGGCGTATGACGCGCGCATCGTGCTGCGCTCCCGCGACGAGACGCGGCGCCTGCCGATCCGCGACTTCTATACCGGCCTCTACGCCAATGAGCGCCGGCCCGACGAGTATCTCGCCGCCATCGAGGTGCCGCCGGTTCCCGCCGGCGAGCGCATCGCCTTCGGGGAGCTGGCGCGGCGTTGCGGCGACTACGCCCTCGCCGGCGTGGCGCTGCGGATGCGCCTGGACGGCGATCTGGTCGCCGACGCGACACTGGTGCTGTTCGGCGTGGCGGACCGCCCGGTCGTGGTGCCGGATGCCGCCGAAATCTGTCGCGGCCGGTCGCCGGACGCGGCCCTTTCCCGGGACCTGGCCGAGGCCAGCTGCCAGGGTTGGGAGCCGCTGAGCGACCCGACGACCAGCGCCGAGGCCCGGCTTCACCTGACCCGCGTGCTGGTGACCCGGGCCGTGGCGGCGGTCGTCCGCGGCGATGGCGATGCGTCCCGTCCAGCTGGTGATCTGCTGCAATGACCACTCCCAAGACAGTTCATGCCACGGTCAACGGGGAACGGATCGCCCGCACGGTCGACCCGCGGACAAATCTCGTCGACTTCCTGCGTCACGATCTCGGTCTCACCGGCAGCCATGTCGGCTGCGAACACGGCGTTTGCGGCGCCTGCACGCTGCGGGTGGACGGCGTCGTCGTGCGGGGCTGTCTGATGCTGGCGGTGCAGATCGACGGCTGCCGCGTGGAGACCATCGAGGGGGTGACGGCGACGGGCGAGATCGCCGCCCTGCAGGAAGCCTTCGTCGCGCGCAACGCGCTGCAATGCGGGTTCTGCACGCCGGGAATGCTGCTGACGGCGGCCGAACTCCTGCGCGAGGTGGACAAGCCAAGCCGCCATGCCATCCGGGAGCATATCTCCGGCAACTACTGCCGCTGCACCGGATATGAAGCGATCGTCGACGCCGTCGCGGCGGCGTCGGCCGGGAGAGGCGACGATGAGCGATAGGCTCGACACCGAGACGCCGTCCCCGCTCGGGCGGTCGCTGCCCCGCAGCCGGGCGCAGCGCACCGTCGCCGGCCAGGGGCGCTTCACCGACGACCTCTCGCTGCCCCGGATGGTGCACGCGGCCTTCCTGCGCAGCCCATACGCCCATGCCACGATCAACGGGATCGACGCGGAGGAGGCCCGCGCCCATCCCGGCGTCGTGGCCGTGCTCACCGGCGCCGACCTGGCCGAACGGGTCGCGCGCTTCGCCGGCCGCCATCCGCTGTTTCCCGACCTCCAGGCGCCGGAGCAATCGGCGATGCCGGTCGAGCGGACGCTCTGGCAGGGCGAGCCGGTGGCGATGGTGATCGCCGAAAGCCGGGCGATCGCGGAAGACGCGGCCGAACTGATCATGGCGGATCTCGACCCCCTGCCCGCGGTCGCCTCAGTCGAGGCCGCGCTGGCCGAGGACGCGCCGGTGCTGCATGACGCGATCGGCGGCAATGTCGGCCTCGACATGCATGTCGGCAACCGGCAGCCGGATCAGCCCTTTGCCGATGCAACGGTCGAACTGTCGGCGGTCTTCCGCTTCGGGCGGCATACCGGCGTCACCCTCGAACCGCGCGTCATCATCGCCGACTACCGCAGCGCCGAGCGGCGCCTGGACGTCTTCCAGTCGCATCAGTGCCCGCACCAGCAGCAGGACATCTACGCGCGGCTGCTCGGCCTGCCCGAACACAAGGTCAGGGTCGTCTGCGGCGATGTCGGCGGCGCCTTCGGACTGAAGCAGCAGCTCTATCCGGACGAGCTCGCCGTGTGCGCGGCGAGCCGCATCCTGGAACGGCCGGTGAAGTTCGTCGCCGACCGGCTGGAATCCTTCGCCTCCGACACCCATGCCCGCGAGCACGTGGTCCATGCGCGCGTCGGCGCCAAGGCCGACGGCACGCTGGTCGGTCTCGACCTCGACGACCGCTTCCCCATCGGCGCCTACAGCCAGTACCCGCGCTCCTCGGTCGGCGAGGGCAGTCACGTCCTGCGGATGAGCGGCGCGCCCTACCGCCTGCGCGACTATTCCTGCCGGCTGCGTATGATCTATCAGAACAAACCCCTCGTCGGTCACTACCGCTCCGTCGGCCATCCGATCGCCTGCGCGGTGACCGAGGCGATGGTGGACCGCGTGGCCGCCCGGCTCGGCATCGACCCGGTCGAGATCCGTCGCCGCAACCAGCTCAAGGACGCGGACTTCCCCTACCAGTCCCCCGGCGGCTTCAGCTTCCGCTACCTGTCGCTTGACGCCTGCCTGGAACGCCTCGTCGATCTGGTGAGCTACGACGACCTGCGCGGCGAGCAGCGGGCGCTGCGGGATCGCGGCGTTTTCCGGGGACTCGGCCTCGCCACCTTCGTCGAGCTCACCGGCACCGGCCCCGGTTATTATGGCGCCGACAACGCCCGGGTCAGCGCCCAGGACGGCGTCTCGCTGAAGCTGGAGCCGGACGGGACCGTGCGGTGCTGGACCAGCCTCACCGATCAGGGCCAGGGCATCGACACCGGCATTCAGCAGGTCGTCGCCCACGGCATCGGCGTGGCCATGGACGCGGTCACGGTCGACAGCGGGGACAGCGCCACCGCGCCCTATGGCGGCGGCGCCTGGGCCTCGCGCGGCGCGCCGGTGGGCTCGGAAGCGGCGCTGCGCGCGTCCCGCAAGCTGAAGGGCAATATCCTCGATATCGCCGCGGCGCTGCTGCAGACGACCCGGGACAGGCTCGACATCCGTGGCGCCGGGATCGTCGACGAAACCGGCGCCACGCGCATGGACCTGGCCGAGCTCGCCACCATCGGCTATTTCCGCCAGGAGCTGCTGCCCGCCGACCTGCAGCCCAACCTCTTCGTGACCGAGCATTTCGTGCCCCGGCTCGATCCGTTCATCATCACCAACGGCATCCATTTCTCGCATGTCGAGGTCGATGCCGAGACCGGCTTCGTCCGGCTGCTGAGCCACGCGGTGGTGCATGACGCCGGGCGTCTGCTCAATCCGATGCTGGCCGACGAGCAGATCCGCGGCGGCGTGGTCCAGGGCCTCGGCGCCGCCCTGTTCGAAGAGCTGATCTACGACGCGGAGGGCCAGCTCACCAACGCGACGATGGCCGACTACCTGGTGCCCATGGCCGGCGAGATGCCGGACATCCGCATCGCCCATGTCGAGACGCCCGAGCCGTCAACCGAACTTGGCACGCGGGGCGTCGGCGAGGCCGGGACCGCCGGTTCGGCCGCCGCGGTGCTGAACGCCATCAACGACGCGATCTCGCCCTTCGGCAACACGATCGACACCTTGCCCGCCACGCCCGAGCGCGTCCTGCGCGCGCTCGGGCGGATCGGATGAACCCCAGCCCGCCGCCCCCGCAACGCCATCGCTGACCCCCTGGAGCCGTCAATGCACATCCGAATTCTCGCCGAGGCCGATGTCCGTGAAGTGATCTCGATGCGGGAGGCCATCGACGTCCAGGCGGAAGCCTTCCAGATCGCGGCCAGCGGCGCCACGATCGAGGGCCTGCGCAGTCACGCCGTGTCGGAGGATCCGCCTGGCATCGCCATCTTCAACCCGAGCTTCCTGACCGGCGGCCGGGGCTACGGGGTGAAGGTGGTTTCCGACTTCTACGGCAATACCGAGCGTGGGGTGCCAAGGATGAACGCCCTGGTGGCGCTGTTCGACGGCGAGACCGGCCAGCCCCGCACGGTGATGGAAGGCGGCTATCTGACCGATCTGCGCACTGGCGCGGTGACGGCCCTGGCGGCGCGCCATCTGGCGCGGGCGGACAGCCGGGTGATGACCATCATCGGCGCCGGCCGCGTCGCGCGCAACCAGCTGGAGGCCATGGCCGAGGTCGTGGACCTGGAGCGGGTATACGTGTCCACGCGGTCGCGCGATCGCGGCGAGGCCTTCGTCGCCCAGATGTCGCGGGCCGGTGGCCGTGTCCCGCGCGACATCAAGCTCGTCGAGGATCGCGACGCGGCAATTGGCCAATCCGACGTCGTCATCTGCGCCACGACCTCCCGCATGCCGGTCATCGACGGTGCCCGGTTGCGTCCGGGAACCTTCGTCGCCTCGACCGGGTCCCACGAAGCGACGATGCGCGAGATCGACAGCGAGACGGTGAGGCGGGCCACCAAATTCGTCATCGACAGCCGCCGGGATTGCCTGCCGGATGCCGGCGATTTCCAGATCCCGATCTCCGAGGGGATCCTGGACGCCGCCGACGTGGCGGAGGTCGCCGAACTCGTCGGCGGCAGCCGGCCTGGCCGCGACAATGCCGAGGAGATCACCATCTTCAAGTCGATCGGCGTGCCGATCCAGGATCTGGTGACGGCCCAGCGTATCGAGGCGAACGCCATTGCCCGGGACATGGGTACGCTCATCGACATCGGCGGCGATCACGACTGAGCCGGAGGCACCCGTCGCGCCCGCCACCACAGTACCTGTCGCGCCCGCTGCGTTGCGCCCACTCCGGCGCGCTCCCCGACACGAATGGAAATGGCCATGACCGCGCCCTCGCCCGCCATCGACGCCAAGCGATATCTCGCCGACCAGCACGCGCTGCGCCAGTTCGGCAAGCACGGAACCGGCGTCGTGCGTCCAGCCTTTTCAGAGCCCGACATCGAGGCCCGGCGCTGGCTCGCCGGGCGGTTCTCCGAGGCCGGCCTGACGCCGGTCTTCGACCCGGTCGGCAACCTGTTCGGACTGCCGCCGGGCGACGGGACCTGTCTCCTCCTCGGCTCGCACAGCGACAGCCAGAAGGAGGGCGGGTGGCTCGACGGGGCCTATGGCGTGATCGCCTCGCTCGAGGTGGTCCGGGCGCTCAACGAGGCCGGGTCGGGCCCGGTCGCGCTGGTCTCGTTCCAGGACGAGGAAAGCCATTTCGGCCCGCTGACCGGTAGCCGCGTCGCCGCCGGCCTGCTCGATCTCGAGCAGGCCCTGGAGCTCAAGAACGCCGACGGCCGAAGCCTGGGCGAAGCCCGCAAGGCCATGCCCGAGGTACTCGAGGCGTCGCCGGTGTCGCTCGACCGGTTCCACGGCTTCATCGAGGCGCATATCGAGCAGGGACCGGTGCTCGACACCGCCGGCGAGGCGATCGGCGTGGTCGAGGCGATTGTCGCCTTCCGCCAATGCCTGGTCACCCTGAAGGGCGAGCAGAACCACGCGGGCACCACGCCGATGGCGCTGCGCAAGGACGCGGTGGCCGGCTTTATCGCCGCGGCGCAGGCCGTCGGCGACGCTGTCGGCCCGCTGCTGGGACCGGTGACGGTATGGACGATCGGGCGCGTGGAGGTGAAGCCGAACGCTCCCTCCATCGTTCCGGGCGAGGTGCGCTTCACGGTGCAGATGCGCGACCCGGACGCCGACCGGCTCGACCGCATGATGGCGGCGGCGCAGGCGGCGATCGGCGCGGTCGCCGAGGCGCGGGGGCTGGGGCACGGCTTCGCGCCGGTCGACGGACTGAAGCCGACGCCGATGGATGCCGGCCTGATCGGCGCCCTGTCGGAGGCGGCCGAGCAGGTCAGTCCGGGCCGCTGGCGGCGCATGCCGTCGGGCGCGGTGCACGATGCCTCGAACATGGCCGCCCACATGCCGGTGGGCATGCTGTTCGTGCCCTCGATCCGGGGAATCAGCCACAGCTTCGAGGAGGACACGGCCGAGCCCGACCTGGTGACCGGCGTCGAGGTGCTGTGCGCCGCGACCGCACGCCTGCTGGAATCCGGCTGGCGCGGGTGAGCCCCGGGGCACCTTGGGACTGCCTGGGGACTGTCAGTCGGCCAGCTCGATGAGCTGCCGATAGGCCTCCGCCGCGGCGTGGAGCTCGCTGACCGCGACGGTCTCGTCGTCGCTGTGCCACTGAGACGGATCGCCGGGGCCCCACATCGCCGCCTCGCCGCCCTGATGATGGATCAGCCCGGCGTCCAGCGCGCCCTTCATCCAGAAGGTCTCCAGCACCGGCCATCCGGCGCGGCGCACCGCCGCGCGCGCTGCGTTCATCATCGGCCCGTCGGGGTCCAGCAGGCAGGGATACATCACCGGCCCCAGCTCCGTCGTCAGCCGCCACGGCGCCGGCAGCGAGAGCGCTCCCGCCAGGTCGTGATAGACGGCCTCGGGATCCTGTCCCGGCAGCAGACGCCGGTCGAGGACGATCCGCACCCTGGACTGGATGGTGTGCGTGGCGTCGGGCCAGCTGTCGATCGAGGTCGCGACCAGCGTCGCGGGACCGAGATGCTCATGCGCCTCGTCGACCGGCGCCAGATCCCTGACCTGCCCGAGAACCCGGCGTCCGCCCTCGATGGCATCGACACCGGCCTCCGGCGTGCTGCTGTGCGCGGCCCGGCCATGGATCTCCACGGCGACGTCGATGCGCCCCTTGTTGCCGAGCGCGATGCGGTTGCCGGTGCCGATCCCGACGACGCACATGCGCGGGACGCCTGTCTTCTCCAGCACCAGTCGGGCGGCGTCGTGTCGCCCGGTCTCCCCGGCCGGGGTCACGGCGAGGACGACGCGTCGCCCGGCGACGCGCTCAGCCGCCGTTTCCGCCGCCACGATCATCGCCGCCAGGGCCGCCTTCTGTTCCGCCACACCGCGCCCGCGCACCAGCGTCTCGCCGTCACGCTCGACCAGTTCGCCGGCGAAGGGATCGGCCATGTCTGATGCCGGATGCGTCATCGCGTAGCCGAGCAGCATCAGATCGGGCGGCCGGGAGGTGTCGCCGATGTCGACCAGGCAGCTGCCCATGGCGTCGCGCGTCACCGGGGCCCCGATCGCCTCGAGGGCGGGCCGGACGCAGTCGGAGAGAAAGGCCTGGACCTTCGGCTCGGCCTCGAACCGGTCGGTCTGCGGGCTTTCGAAGCGCACGAAGGCGCGCGTCAGGTCGACAAGGCGCTCGGTCGGGATGGGCGGAGACGAATGATCCGGCATCAGATCACCGATTCCCGGTTCCGCTCGGCCGGCGCCTCATGGCCGCCAACGGACGCCTCCCGGCGCAGATAGTCCTCCAGCCAGTGCGAATGCGCCATGACATGCTCCTGCATCACCTGTTCGGCCACCGCCGGGTCCTTCTCCTCCAGGGAGTCGACGATCAGCTTCTCCGAGAAACCCGGTGCTTCCGGCCTGCCGTAGACGGAGATGTGCAGACGGAAATAGGGGCGGCAGGTGTCGCGCAGCAGGTTGATCTGCGCGGTGAGGCGGGGACGCGCCGCCAGGCGGACGACGAATTCGTGGAACTCGTCATGATGCGCGATCCACTTCTCGGGCTTGTCCTTGGCCCGCTCCATGCGGTCCCAGAAGTGACGCAGATCGGCGATGTCGTCGACGGACGCGTTGATCGCCGCATGCCGGGCGGCGAGTCCCTCGAGCACCGCGCGGATCTCGAAGATCTCGTGCACCTCCTTCCAGCTCAGGCTCTGCACGACCGCCCGTCGGTTCGGCCGAAAGACCACCAGCCCCTCGGCGTCGAGTTGCCGTATGGCCTCGCGAACCGGCATCCGGCTGACGCCGATCTGCTGCGCGATCTGCTCCGGCTTGAGCAGGCTGCCCGCCGGCAACTGGCCTTCCAGGATCTGCTTTCTGAGATGGAGGTAGGCTTGCTGCTGCGCTGATGCCGGCCGGTCGGAAACCATCTGAACGTCTCTCCCCCGTTGCGGGGTTTGAGATCCCGGTCAAGCCATCCCCGCATGCTTCACGTTAGCGATCGATCGCTACCTGACGGCGGCTCGTCAGACAACAGCCTTGAGCCAACCCATGAAAAGTGGATACATGTATCATATGAATCAGGTCAAGAGGAGCAAGGGTCGATAATGTCGCTGCTGGCACACAATGCGAGGCTTGTGCGTTCCGGCGGCGTGCATCCCGGTGGCATCCTGGTCGACGACGGGGGGCGCATCGCGGCCATTCTGCCGCCTGGCGACCGTCCGCAAGCCGACATCACCATCGACGCCCAGGAACGCCTGCTGTTTCCAGGCTTCATCGACGCGCATGTGCACATGCGCGACCCTGGCGCGCCGCACAAGGAGTCCTTCGCCAGCGGCACGCGGTCGGCGGCCGTCGGCGGCATCACGACGGTGATGTGCATGCCGAACACCAAGCCGGTGCTCGACACGCCCGAGGGATTTCACGCGGCACGGGCGGCGGCGGAGGGCCAGGCCCATGTCGACTTCACGCTCCAGGGGGCGATATTCCAGCGCAATCTGGACAGGGCGTCTGAGCTTTGGGATCAGGGGATCACATCGTTCGAGACGCTGACGGCCGAGACAGCCCCGGAAGACACCTTCGGGAGCGCCGAGGAACAGCGCCTCCTCCTCGAGTGCACGGCCCGGATCGGCGCCACCGTCGGGATCTACGCCTCGGACCGGTCGCTGACCGAGGCCGAGATCGCCCGCCTCAAGGCGGCCGGACGGGCGGATTTCGAGGCCTTCGCCCAGGCCCGTCCGGCGGTGGCGGAGGCGGTCACCATCGCCGGCCTGATCGAGCTCGTCCGCGCCACCGGCGCCGCGACGGTGCTGCGCCAGGTCAGCACGGCGCGCGGCTGCGCCCTCGCCCGCGCGGCCAAGCGGTCGGGCGAGGCGCGCCTGTTCGTCGAGGCGACGCCGCACCACCTCCATCTCGACAGGTCCGCGCTTGGCCGGCTGGGGCCGTTCGCCCAGATGCTGCCGCCGCTGCGCGATCCCGACGACGTCCGCGCGCTGATCGACGGCGTGGTCGACGGCACCGTCGATTTCGTGGGCTCCGACCATGCGCCGCATGCCGTGGAGGAGAAGACCGCGAGCGACACGCCCTGGCAGACGCCGGGCGGCACGCCCGGGCTCGACACCATCGTGCCCGCCGTTCTGGACCTCCATGCGCGGGGCCTGATCGAGGCCACCCGCGTGGCCGAGCTGCTGTGCTGGGCACCGGCGCGACTCTTCGGCATCGCCGGCCGCAAGGGCGCCCTCGAGGTCGGCATGGACGGCGATCTCGTCCTCGTCGACATGACGGCCAGGCGGGCGGTGAGCCAGGATCTCGTTCTGTCCAAGGCCGGCCGCTCCCCGTTCGAGGGCCACGAACTGACCGGCTGGCCGGTGCTGACCGTGCTGCGGGGCCAGCCGATCGCGGAGGCGGGCGCACTGACGGGTGGCCAGCCCGGGGGGCTTTTCGTCGCCCGCGACAACCAGGCCTAGAGGCGACATGCTCGGAGAAAACGGCCGCATCGGCATCCTGCTGCCCGCGAACAACAGCGTTCTCGAACCGGAAATCTGGTCGGCGCTGCCGCCCGGCGTGTCGCTGCATCCGACGCGGCTGCTCGTCGAGGGCGACCTGACGCCCGACGCGATCCACAAGATGGAGGCGCAGGTCGATCGCGGGGTCCGGGAACTGATTGCCACCGGTGTCGACCTGATCGTCTATGCCGACATGGTGACGACCTTCATCATGGAGGAGGGCTGGAACGCGGCCGCGGCGTCGCGGATCGCCGAGACGACGGGCATCCCTTGCGTGTCCGCGTGGAGCGCCATGATGGACGCGGCCGACGCGCTCGGACTGCGCAGCATCGGGCTGGCCAGCCCCTATCCGCGCGCCATCCACGACCAGGCGGCGGCGTATTTCCGGAAGGTCGGGTTCGACGTCCGCGCCGATGACACGCTCGACATCCTGGGTGTGCGCGACGTGCCCAAGGTGACCGCCGAGCAGGTCATCGACCTCGCCCGGCAGGTGGCGGTCGACGATGCCGAGGGCATCATCCTGCTGGCGACCGACCTGCCCACTTTCGACGCCATCGCGCGCCTGGAGGACCTGCTCTCGCGGCCCGTCCTGACTTGCAACCAGACGATCCTGTGGAAGTGCCTCCGGACGCTGGAACAGCCGCCGGCCGACCGTCCGCTCGGCCGTCTCCTCTCAAGCCGACAGCAACGACAAGGATCATGACATGAGCGACACTGCGGCCGACGTCCGCGCCCCGGCCCGCCGGGCCGCCGGCATGCCGCGATCCGCGATCCGCGAGATCATGGCCCTGGCGGCCGGCCGTCCCGAGGTCATCCATCTCGAGGTCGGCGAACCGGATCACGGCACGCCGGATCATATCATCGAGGCCGCCTTCCAGGCGGCGCGGGACGGCTTCACCCGCTACACCGCGAACAACGGGCTGCCCGGCCTGCGCGAGCTGATCGCCCGGCGCCAGCAGGCGCGCACCGGGCTTCCCTGCACGGCGGACCAGGTGGTGGTCACCGTCGGCGCGGTCGGCGCGCTCTACACCGCGCTCATGTCGGTGATGGATGCCGGTGACGAGATCCTGCTACCCGATCCCGGCTGGCCGAACTACGAGGCGATCGTCCGGCTGGGCGACGGCGTGCCGGTGCGCTACCGGCTGGACCCGGACAACGGCTTCCTGCCTGACATCGACGAGATCAGCCGCGCGGTCACGCCGCGCACCAAGGCGATCATGATCAACTCTCCGGGCAACCCGACCGGCGCCGTGTTCCCGCGCGAGCTGATGGACGCGCTTGGGAAGCTGGCCAGCCGGACCGGCCTTTATGTCATCAGCGACGAGATCTACGAGGACATCCTGTTCGACGGGCTGGCGCATGTCTCGGCCTACGAGACCGTCCCGCCCGACCGGGTGCTGATCGTCTCGGGCGTGTCGAAGAGCTATGCCATGACGGGCTGGCGCCTCGGCCATCTGATCTGCCCGCCCGATCTGGTCGGCCTGCCGATCAAGCTTCAGGAGCCGATCGTCTCCTGCGCGTCGGCGATCTCCCAGAAGGCCGCGGAGGCGGCGCTGTCCGGGCCGCAGGACATCGTCGAGGACGGCCGGAAGATCTTTCAGCGACGGCGCGACATCCTGGTCGAGGTCTTCGCGGACAGCCCGGCGCTGCCGGTGCGCCCCAAGGGCGCCTTCTACGGGCTGGTGCGCATCCCCTCGGACGCCGCCTCCGGCCTGGACTTCGCCAAGCGGTTCCTGGTCGAGGAGAACGTGGCGACGGTTCCGGGCGAGACCTTCGGCGAGGTGACCAGCCGTTTCGTGCGCGTCGCCTTCACCTGCTCCGACGACGACCTGCGCGCCGGTTTGACGAAGCTGCGACGCTTCCTGGAAAAATGACCGGCGCCCGCACCGCATGCGGGGGAACCGGCCGGCGTGGTCGGCCCGCGGCTGAAAGGTCAACGAAAACAATAAATTAATGGCGGAGAGGGAGGGATTCGAACCCTCGGTACGCTCGCGCGTACAACGGTTTTCGAGACCGCCCCGTTCGACCGCTCCGGCACCTCTCCGCTGGCTTCCGTCACCGGGCCGTCGGGTGCCTGTCACCAGGCGCCGCGGACGGTGGCGGGCGAGCGGCAGGGGCCGCCGCTCGCGAAGCGGCGCGGACCATAGCCAAAGCCCGGCGGCACCGCAAGCGTCCGCGACGCGATCCCGCGCCCTCGTGGCCGGCTGGCGCTGCCGCGGGTCGCGACAAGGCCGTGTCGGATGTCCTGGCGGGGCCGAGACGAAGCCCTGGCGGGGCCGAAACGAGGGCGGGCGAGGGCGAGCCCCGCGAGGCACGCCGCGCAGGTCTGCCCTGATCGCGGTGACGGATCGTTGACAGGAATTACCGGATGGGTATAAGTCCGCGCTTCGGTGAGCGCGGGCCTCTCCCAAGGGTGCCCGCGTCTTGGTTTTCCGGCCCATCGACGCGGCTCCGGCGCCGGCCCTCGCGGGCCACGGACCGGCCGTCGGGACCCCCGGCGGGGTCCGGCGATGGGGCCATGATCAGAACGACTTGACGATACGGATTTTGGGAATGTTCGCAGTCATCCGCACCGGCGGCAAGCAGTACCGGGTCGCAGAGAACGACGTCATCCTGGTGGAGCGCGTCGGCGGCGATGCCGGCGAGAAGGTGAAGCTGGACGAGGTCCTGGCCGTCGGCGAGGGCGACAAGGTCACCTTCGGCGCGCCCCTGGTGAAGGGCGCCGCCGTGGAGGCCGAGGTCGTGGAGCAGACCCGCGGACCCAAGATCATCATCTTCAAGAAGAAGCGCCGGCAGAACTATCGCCGCACGCGTGGCCACCGCCAGGACCTGACGCGGCTGCGCATCACCGGCATCAAGGCGTAGGCAAAACGGGCCAGGGCTGGACCCCGTCGCCGCAGCTGCGGTAAACCGGCGTCGATCGATCCCGGCAACGCGGTTCGGCGGCCCCAGGAAAGTTTGAAGGAGCGATCCCATGGCACACAAGAAAGCGGGCGGTTCCTCGCGGAACGGGCGTGACAGCGAAGGCCGGCGCCTGGGCGTGAAGAAGTTCGGCGGCGAGGCCGTGATCCCGGGCAACATCATCGTCCGCCAGCGCGGCACCAAGTTCCATCCGGGCGACAATGTCGGCATCGGCCGGGACCACACCATCTTCGCCACCGTCGAGGGCAAGGTGGAGTTCCGCAAGACCCGCGACCGCACCTACGTCTCCGTCGCCCGACCGTTGGAGGCCGCCGAATAGGGCAGGCCCGGCGCCGCTGTCCCCCAAGGATGGCGGGACGCGACAGGAAGCGAACAGCGAGGCCCGCCCACCAGGCGGGCCTTTGTCGTTTCACCCCCGGCCACGACGCCCCGGCCCGACGCCCCGATCGCGACAGTCCAACCGGGCCGCCCTTCGACCAGCCCGCCCGACCACCACCGCCAACCAGCCAGCCGAACCCATGAAATTCCTCGACCAGGCCAAGATCTTCATCAAGTCCGGCGACGGCGGCGGTGGTGCCGCCTCGTTCCGGCGGGAGAAGTATATCGAGTTCGGCGGCCCCAACGGCGGCGACGGCGGACGCGGCGGCGATGTCTGGGTCGAGGCGGTGGACGGGCTGAACACGCTGATCGACTTCCGCTACCAGCAGCATTTCAAGGCCGAGCGCGGCCAGAACGGCATGGGCAAGGACCGCAACGGCGCCAAAGGCGCCGACGCGGTGCTGCGCGTGCCGGTCGGCACCCAGGTGCTGGACGAGGAGCGCGAGGCGCTGCTGGCAGACCTGACCGAGGTCGGTCAGCGGGTGCGGCTGCTGAAGGGCGGCGACGGCGGCTTCGGCAACGCCCATTACAAGAGCTCGACCAACCGGGCGCCGCGTCGCGCCGATCCGGGCTATCCGGGGCAGGAAGGCTGGATCTGGCTCCGTTTGAAGTTGATCGCCGACGCCGGCCTGGTGGGCCTGCCCAATGCCGGCAAGTCGACCTTCCTCGCCACCACCACGCGGGCCCGACCGAAGATCGCCGACTATCCCTTCACCACGCTGCATCCCAATCTGGGCGTGGCCCGGCTGGGCGAGCGGGAGATCGTCATCGCCGACATTCCCGGCCTTATCGAGGGCGCGCACGAAGGCCACGGGCTGGGCGACCGCTTCCTCGGCCATGTCGAGCGCACGCGGGTGCTGCTCCACCTGGTCGACGCCACCCAGGACGACGTGGCCGCGGCCTACCGCACCGTACGCGACGAGCTGGTCGCCTATGGCGAGGGTCTGGCGGAGAAACGGGAGATCGTGGCGCTCAGCAAGATCGACTCGGTCACCGGGGACCTGCTGGAAGAGCGGCGGGCGGCCCTGGCGGCGGCCTCGGGGCAGCAGGTGCTGGCGATCTCCGCCATCGCCGGCAGTGGCATGCCGGAGGCGGTGGCGCGGCTCTTCGCGGTGATCGACGAGGCGAAGGCGGCGGAAGCGGCGGCGGATGGAGCCGCCGCGGCGCCGTTGGAACCCTACCGGCCATGAGCGGGCTGCCCGACGAAACGGCCAGGCCCCTCGCCGCGTCCGATGCGGGCACCCTCCCCCGGCTCGCCGACGCCAGGCGGCTGGTGGTCAAGATCGGCTCCGCCCTGCTGGTCGACGAGGCGACGGGGCGTTTGCACCGGCGCTGGCTCGACGCGCTGGCCGACGACGTGGCGGCGCTGAAGGCGCGCAGCGTCGAGGTGATCCTCGTCTCCTCCGGCGCCATTGCCGTGGGGCGCGAGCATCTCGGCCTCGGCCGCGCGCAGACCGGCGATCGGGCGCTCAGGCTGGAGGAGAAGCAGGCGGCGGCGGCCACCGGGCAGATCCGCCTGGCGCACGCCTACCAGGAGGCGTTGGCGCGCCACCAGATCACGGTGGCGCAGATCCTGCTCTCGCCGCAGGACACCGAGGATCGGCGCCGGCACCTGAACGGCCGGGCCACCATCGACCAGCTCTTGCGCCTGGGCGCGGTGCCGGTGATCAACGAGAACGACACGGTGGCGACGGCGGAGATCCGCTTCGGCGACAACGACCGGCTGGCCGCCCGGGTGGCGCAGATGGTCAGCGCCGACACGCTGGTCCTGCTCTCCGACATCGACGGCCTCTACACCGCCGATCCGCGCAGCCAGCCCGACGCCGCCCATCTGGCCCTGGTGCCGGAGATCGACGCCGCGATCATGGCCATGGCCGGCAAGCCCCGGCCCGGCTATTCCTCCGGCGGCATGGTCACCAAGCTGGCCGCCGCCCGGATCGCCACCAGGGCCGGCACGGTGATGGCGATCGCCCGGGGCACGGTCATGAACCCGCTCGCGGCGCTGGCCGCGGATGGCCGGGCGACCTGGTTCCTGGCGGCGGCCGAGCCGACGACGGCGCGCAAGCGCTGGATCGCCGGCGCCCTCAACCCGCTTGGCGTGCTCACCGTGGACGACGGGGCGGCGCGGGCCCTCGGCCAGGGCCGCAGCCTGCTGCCGGCCGGCGTGGCCGCCGTGGAGGGCAGTTTTGAGCGCGGCGATCCGGTGGAGATCCGCGACCGCGCGGGCACGGTGCTGGGCCGCGGCCTGTGCGCCTATTCGGCGGAGGACGCGCGCATCATCGCCGGCCATCGCACCGCCGCCATCGAGAGCCTGCTGGGCTGGCGGGGCCGCGACGAGATGGTGCATCGCGACGACCTGGCGCTGCTATAGTGGGCACGCCAGAACGGGAAAGGAGCCGGGGCATGGCCGTGGTCGAGAAGAAACTGACGCAGCTGGAAACGCCCGAGGCGCTGGTCGACCGGCTGGGCACCGCCGCCCGCCAGGCCGCCCGCGTGCTGGCGACGGTCCCGTCCGAGCGCAAGACCGCGGCGCTGAGGGCGATGGCGGAAGGCCTGCGAGGACATGCCGACGCCATCCTGGAGGCTAATGGCCGCGACGTCGCCGCCGCCGAGGCGAAGGGCACCAAGGGCGCCTTTCTCGACCGGCTGCGGTTGACGCCGGAGCGCATCGAGGCAATGGCCGCCGGTGTGGAGGCAATCGCCGCGCTGCCCGATCCGGTGGGCCGCGAGATCGCCCGCTGGACGGTGCCCACCGGCCTCGACATCGCCCGCGTGCGCGTGCCGCTGGGGGTGATCGGCGTGATCTACGAGAGCCGGCCGAACGTCACCGCCGATGCCGGCGCGCTCTGCCTGAAGGCCGGCAACGCGGTGATCCTGCGCGGCGGCTCGGAGAGCTTCGAGACGGGGGGCGTGATCACCGACATCCTGGCCGACGGCCTGAAGCAGGCGGGCCTGCCCTCGGCCGCCATCCAGCGCATTCCGACCACCGACCGCGCCGCCGTCGGCGTCATGCTGGGCGCGGCCGGGCTGATCGACGTCATCGTCCCGCGCGGCGGCAAGTCGCTGATCGCGCGGGTGCAGGCGGAGAGCCGGGTGCCGGTCTTCGCCCACCTCGAGGGGCTCTGCCACCTCTTCATCGACCGCGCGGCCGATCCGGCGATGGCGCGGGCGATCACGGTCAACGCCAAGATGCGGCGAACCGGCATCTGCGGCGCGCTGGAAACCCTGCTGGTCGACCGCGCGGTGGCCGCCGAGCTGCTGCCGCCGATCCTCGACGCCCTGGCCGAGGCCGGCTGCGAGCTGCGCGGCGACGCCGCCGTCCAGGCGCTCGACCCCCGCGTCAGGCCGGCGACCGAGGAGGACTGGTGGACCGAATATCTCGACGCCATCCTGTCGATCCGCGTGGTCGACGGGCTGGAGGCGGCGATCGCGCACATCAACCACTACGGCTCCCACCACACCGACGCCATCGTGACGGCGGATGACACGGCCGCCCGGCGCTTCCTCGAGGAGGTCGACTCCGCCATCGTGCTGCACAACGCCTCCACCCAGTTCGCCGACGGCGGCGAATTCGGCATGGGCGCGGAGATCGGCATCGCCACCGGGCGCATGCACGCCCGCGGACCGGTCGGCGCGGAGGAGCTGACGACCTACAAATACGTCGTCCGGGGCAACGGCCAGACCAGGGCCTGAGCCCAGGTCAGCCTTGCCACGCGTCGTCTTGTCCCGGCCGCTGTTTCCCAATCCGCACGCCCGTGCCGGCAGCCTGTGGCGCGGCCTGCGCGTCGGCCTGCTGGGCGGGTCGTTCAACCCGGCCCATGACGGGCACCGGCACATCAGCCTGGCGGCGCTGAGGCGGCTGCGGCTCGACGCCGTATGGTGGCTGGTCAGCCCGCAGAATCCGCTGAAGGCGACGGCCGGCATGGCGACCCTCGGCGAGCGGATGGCCGATGCCAGGTGGGTCTCGCGGCGTGATCCGCGCATCGTCGTCACCGACATCGAGGACCGGCTCGCCACCCGCTTCACCGCCGACACGCTGGGGCGGCTCAAGGCTGCCTTCCCCGCCACCCGCTTCGTCTGGCTGATGGGTGCGGACAACCTGGCGCAGATTCCGCGCTGGCACCGCTGGCACGAAATCTTCACGGACATGCCGGTTGCGGTGTTCGACCGCGGTTCATATGCTCGAAGCGCGCCGTTCGGACAGGCGGCGACGCGATTCGCCGGCCGGCGGCTGGCGATCGGCGAGGCGGGCCATCTGGCAGGCCGGCAGCCACCGGCCTGGGTCTATCTGACCATCGTCCGGCACCCCGCCTCGGCCACCCGGATTCGCCGGCGGCGACGGGCGCGGCGCCTGTTCGAGCGTGGCTGAGTCGTATTGAACGGGGCGCCGACACGCCCCACCTCGTGAAGGAGGCCAGTCAAGGCCCGAACGCGATAGCCCAGGAGCGACCCCATAGCCCAGCATGCACGCGCCGCCCGCGTGGCGGACACCGCCGAAAGGCAGGGCCCGACGGCCCGAACCATGGACCGGCCGCAGGACGAGATGGCGAACAGGGCCATCGACGTGGCCGTGCGATCCCTCGACGACGACAAGGCGGACGACGTGATCGTCATCGACCTGACAGGCAAGTCCAGCCTGGCGGACGCGATGATCATCGCCTCCGGCCGTTCCAGCCGGCAGGTCGCGGCGATCGCCGATCATCTGGCCGAGCGCATGAAGGCGGCCGGGTTCGGCCCGGTCGCCGTGGAGGGCAAGACCACCGCCGACTGGGTGCTGATCGACGCCGGTGCGGTGATCGTGCATGTCTTCCGCCCGGAGGTACGCGCCTTCTACAATCTGGAGAAGATGTGGGGCGTGGAGCCGGCGCCGCAGCCAATCCTGGCGGCCGAGGCCTGACCGCCGCCGACGTCTCGCGGGCGACCGGGTGATGCGGGTCCGCATCGTCGCCGTCGGGCGCGAACGTGACGAGGCCATCGAGCGGATCGTGGCGCGCTATGCCGGGCGCGGTTCCTGGCCGGTCGAGATGCGCGCGGTCGAGGCGAGGAAGGGCCTTGCGGGCGAGGCGCTGAAGCGGGCGGAAGGCGAGCGCCTGCTGGCGGCGGTGCCCGAGGGCGCGGTGGTGCTGGCGCTGGACGAGCGCGGCGACCTGCCCGACAGCGTGGCCTTCGCCACCCGGCTGGGGCAGTGGCGCGACGCCGGACGGCGCGACCTGGCGGTGCTGATCGGTGGTGCCGACGGCCTTGACGCGGCGCTGCTGGCGCGCGCCGACTGGCAGGTCAGCCTGGGACGCTTGACCTGGCCGCACATGCTGGTAAGGGCAATGATCGCCGAGCAGATCTACCGCGCCCAGACCATCCTGAGCGGACATCCCTATCATCGCGCCTGACCCGTGGCAGCACATGCCGCCGGGCGCCGAGCCAAGCCAGAGGGCGAGACCGATGCCGACCACTTCCAGCTTCACCCCGCTCCGCCGGCCGGTCGTCCTGTGCGTCCTCGACGGCTGGGGCTGGCGCGAGGAGACCTCCGACAACGCGGTGGCGCTGGCCGAGACGCCGAATTTCGACCGCTACTGGCGGGACCGGCCGCACGCCTTCCTGCAGGCCAGCGAAGAGGCGGTCGGCCTGCCCGGCGGGCAGATCGGCAACTCCGAGGTGGGACACATGAACCTCGGCGCCGGCCGCGTGGTGCTGCAGGACCTGATGAAGATCACCAAGGCGGCGGAGGCGGGCGACCTCGCCCGCAGCCAGGCGCTCGTCCGGCATGTCGAGGCGCTGAAGGCGTCCGGCGGCCGCTGCCACCTGATGGGGCTGATGAGCCCCGGCGGCGTGCACAGCCACCAGGACCACATGGCGGCGCTGGCCACGGCGGTCGCGGATGCCGGCGTGCCGGTGCTGATCCACGCCTTCACCGACGGCCGCGACACGCCGCCCCAGGCCGGTCTCGACTATCTCCGGGATTTCGAGCGGAGCCTGGAGGGTCACAGCGGAATCCGCATCGCCACGGTGGACGGCCGCTACTACGCCATGGACCGCGACAAGCGCTGGGAGCGCGTCGGCAAGGCCCATGACGCCATCGTCGACGCCAAGGGCGAGCATGCCGCGACGCCGGCCCAGGCGATCGAGCAGGCCTACGCGGCCGATCTCGGCGACGAGTTCGTGCTGCCCACGGTGATCGGCGACTATGACGGGATGCGGGACGGCGACGGCGTGCTGTTCGCCAATTTCCGCGCCGACCGGGCACGGCAGATCCTGACCGCCCTGCTGGACCCGGACTTCGACGGCTTCAACGGCCGCCGCGTCGCCATCGCCGACGCCTGCGGCATGGTGGAATATTCCGACGCGCTCAACCGCTTCATGTCGGCGATCTTCCCGCCCAAGAGCCTGACCCATACCTATAGCGAGATCGTCGCCGGGGCCGGCCTGACGCAGTTGCGCATCGCCGAGACGGAGAAGTATCCGCACGTCACCTTCTTCTTCAACGGCGGCGAGGAGGTGGAGTTTCCGGGCGAGGATCGCATCATGGTCCCCTCGCCCAAGGTGGCGACCTACGACCTGCAGCCTGAGATGTCGGCCGAGGAGGTGACCGACCGCCTGGTCGAGGCGATCGAGAGCGCCCGCTTCGACACCATCATCGTCAATTTCGCCAATCCGGACATGGTCGGCCACACCGGCAGCCTGGACGCCGCCATCAAGGCGGTGGCGACGGTCGACCGTTGCATGGGCCGGGTGGTCGAGGCGGTGGAAGCCCAGGGGGGCGCCATCCTGGTGACCGCCGACCACGGCAATTGCGAGATGATGCGCGATCCGGAGACCGGTGGCCCGCACACCGCCCACACCCTCAACCGGGTGCCGATCTTCCTGGCCGGTGGACCGGCCGATGCCCGACTGCAGGACGGCGTGCTGGCCGATGTGGCGCCGACCATGCTGGCCCTGCTCGGGCTCGATCAGCCCGGCGAGATGACCGGGCGGTCGCTGCTGGCCGGCGCCCGCGACGCGGCGGCGGCGGAGTAGCCCGGGCCTTGGAAACGGATCCGACGGCATGAGGGGAGCGCCGTCGCGCGACCGGCGACTGGCCGGCCTGCTGGCCGCCGGCCTGCTGCTGGCGCCGGCCGCCGCGGCCCAGGACGATCCGCAGGCCACCCGCCAGGCCGGCGACGAGGCGCTGGCGGAGATCGACAGCGCCATCACCTTCACCCAGGAGCAGCGGGAGGCGCTGGCGGCGCGTCAGGCCGAGGTCTCGGCCGAGCTGATGGACCTGCGCCTGGCGGCGCTGGCGACCAGCGACGCCATCCTGCGCCTGGAGGAGCGCATCGTCGCCATCGGCGAGGACATCCGTGCCCTGGAGCTGCGCGCCGGCCAGCAGGAGCTGGCCCTGCGCGCGGGTCAGGAGCGCATGTCGCGCCTTGCCGCCGGCCTGCAGCGCATGGCCCGCCTGCCGGTGCCGCTGCTCGCCTCCTCCGACACGTTGAGCGACGAGGTAATCCGCGGCGCGCTCCTGCTCAACCACGTGCTGGAGCCGCTGCAGGCGGAGGCGGCGGCGATCCGCGAACGGATCAGCAGCCTGGCGGAGACGCTGCGGGCCCTCGACCAGCAGCGCACCGGCCTCGACACCGCGATCGCCGAGCAGGCGGCGGAGGTGGCGCGGCTGGAGGAGACCATGGCGGCGCGCCAGGCCCTGCTCGCCACGCTGCAGTCCGATGCCTCGGCCGAGGGGGAGCGCGCAGCCGCCCTGGCGGCGACGGCGGAGGACATCCGCCGTCTCGTCCGAGGCCTCGACGAGGAGAGCGATCTGGCCGCCGCCGAGGCGGTGCTGACCGAGGCGCGGCTCTCTGTCGCGGCGGTAAGCCGCCTGGCGACACCGGCGGCCGGCGACCTGGCCGCCCCGCCCGACATCGCCATGGCCAACGGCGTGCTGCTGCCGGCGGTCGGCACCATCGCCGTGCCGTTCGGCGGTGTCGACCGCTTCGGCCGCCGGTCCCAGGGACTGACGCTGGCCGTGCGCCCCGGCCAGCCGGTCATCGCGCCCGCCGACGGCGTGGTGCGCTATGCCGGTCCGTTCCGCGGCTTCGGGATGATCGCGGTCATCGACCATGGCGACGGCCTCTACTCGACCGTCACCGATCTCGGTCGCGCGGATGTGATCGCCGGTCAGGCGGTGCTTGCCGGCGAGCCCATTGCCGTTACATTGCCTCAAAACGAAGATAGCCAGGAATCGAGACTGTATTTCGAGGTCCGTCGGGACGGCGAACCGGTGAACCCCCTGACGGCCCTGGCCGGACGCTGACGCCAGAAGCGTAGAGGAAGATCGAATGTTCAAGAAAGCGCACGCCGTTATCGTCGCGGGAGTCCTCGGCTTCGCCATCGGCGCGGGCGGCCTCTCCGACGTGCTGCGGGCACAGGACGCCGACCAGTCGGAAACCTATCGCCAGCTCGACCTGTTCGGCGAGGTGTTCGAGCGCGTGCGCCGCGAATATGTCGAGGAGGTCAGCGACGAGGAGCTGATCGAGGCGGCGATCCAGGGCATGCTGACCTCGCTGGACCCGCACTCGAGCTATCTCGACGAGGACAATTTCCGCGACATGCAGGTGCAGACCAGGGGTGCCTTCGGCGGCCTTGGCATCCAGGTCACCATGGAGAACGGCGTGGTCCGCGTGGTCTCGCCGATCGACGACACGCCGGCCTTCCGCGAGGGCATCGAGGCGGGCGACCTGATCATCGAGCTCGACGGCGAGCCGGTCACCGGCATGACGCTGGACGAGGCCGTCGACATCATGCGCGGCCCGGTCGGCTCGACCATCGTGCTGACCGTGCAGCGCGGCGAGGACGAGCCCTTCGAGGTGGAGATCACCCGCGAGATCATCCGCGTGGAATCGGTGCGCTGGCGCATCGAGGAGGGCGATATCGGCTATATCCGCATCTCCAGCTTCACCGAGCAGACGGAGCCGGGGATCATCGAGGCGGTCGAGGCGATCCAGGCCGAACTCGGCGACGAGGTGGTCGGCTACGTCCTCGACCTGCGCAACAATCCGGGCGGCCTGCTCGACCAGGCGGTGGCCGTGGCCGACGCCTTCCTCGACCGCGGCGAGATCGTCTCGACGCGCGGCCGCATCGAGGGCGCTGCGCAGCGCTGGAACGCGGAGGCCGGCGACCTGATCGACGGCGCGCCGATGGTGGTGCTGATCAATGGCGGCTCTGCCTCGGCCTCCGAGATCGTCGCCGGCGCCCTGCAGGATCACCGGCGGGCGATCCTCCTGGGGACGGACACCTTCGGCAAGGGCTCGGTGCAGACCATCATGCCGCTGCCCGGTCACGGGGCCATGCGGCTGACCACGGCGCTCTACTACACGCCCTCCGGTCGCTCCATCCAGGCGCTGGGCATCGTGCCGGACATCGAGGTGCTGCCGGCCCTGATCGAGGAACTGGAGATCGCCGGCGGCCGCCGCGAGGGCGACCTGCGCGGAGCCCTGGAGAACCGGCAGGACAACGGCGCCTCTGACGATGACGAGGATACCGGAGACGGAACGGGCGCTGACGACGGCGCGTCCGAGGTGTCGCCGGACTCCGAAACCGAGGGCGACGGCGCGGCCGGAGCCGATGCCGGCGAGGAGGCCGACGCGCCGGCGGATGGCGACGCCGTCCAGGCGGAGGAGGAGCGTCCGTTCGACTATCAGCTGGTGCGCGCCATCGACCTGTTGCGCGGTATCAACCTGTTCAGCCAACGTGAACTGGTAAATTAACTTAAGATCAGTATACTAGGCCGTGTTCCCACACCGCGCTCTTAACATGGTGACATGGCCCGACACCGCGTACCGACTGCCTACCGCCAGCCCGGCTATGCCGGCGTGGTGCTTGTCTACCTGCTGCTGATCGGCGGTCTCGCGGGCCTCGTCTACTGGCTGGTCGACCACGAGGAGCGGATCATGGCCGGGCTACGTCTCGAAATGGACGTGGCCACCATGACCATGCGGGTGGACATGCCCACCCCGCCGGCGATCCGCGCCAGCATGGTCGAACCACTGCCAGCCCCGCCAGGCGCGCGGCCGGAGGGGACGACGCAAGCCGCCTCGGGCTCGTCCACCGACGGCGTGGCTCCGACCGGACAGGGTGCCACGGCCGGAGCACCGCCGACGCTGCTGGCCGCGCCAGACCCGATCGACACCCCGGCGAACGACACCCTAGCGAACGACACCCTGGCGAACGATACCGCCGCGACCGATCCACTGGCCACCGGCCCGCTGGCCAACGGCCCGGCGGCTGACGACCCATCAGCCACACCGCCCGCGACCTCGGGTTCCCCGCCAGGGCTGGCGGCGGCGACCGATGCCCCGGTCGCCCTGCCGGCGGAGGACGGCGACGGGACGCCCGCCGGCGAGAGCGTCAGCCTGGCCGACATGATCCGCCAGGGCCTGAGCCGCGGCGGTGCCACGGCGACGGAGGGCGCCACCAGCGCGGCGGGCGAGCCGGTGCGTCGGCCGCAGCCGCCGCAGATCGCCGAGCAGTCCGTCGGCCTCGCCTCCGACGCCACGGCGGTGATCGAGCCGGCCACGCCGACCGGCGGGCCCGAGATCCTGTTGCCCGAAAGCCCGGCGGGCATTCGTCAGCCCGAACCGGGTACCGGGGCGCCGCCTGCTACCAGCCCGACTGCCGCCACCACGCCCGGTCAGACAGAGGCCGGGGCCGAGAGCCAGCCGGCGATCAGGCCGCTGGCGCCGCCGGACGGCGCATCCGGGCCGGCCGCAGCCGATCTGGGCGATGCGGCGGAGGCGGAGGCGGTCGAAGCCGGGCCGGACGGCGCCGCCGACGCGGGCGACGATCTGGCCGCGACCGGTGCGGACACATCCGTGCCGGACGGTGATGTCGCCGACGAAGGCGAGGCTCCGGCGACGACGACGCTGGCGGAAGCCCTGGCCACGGCCGCGCCGTCAGCCGGCGACCCGCCGCCCGAAGCGCCGACGCCACCGGTCTCGCTGAGCCAGCTCGACCGCCTGGCGGGGCTGGAGGATGCCAGCAGCGCGGCCGCCCTGATGCGCCCCCGGGAACTGAACGCGGAGCCGTTCATGGCCGAGGAGGGCATGCCCCTCGTGGTTCTGATCGTCCAGGACCTCGGCGGCTTCCACGCCGAGGCGCAGTCGGCGATCGACCTGCTGCCGGCGAACGTCACCCTCGCCTTCTCGCCCTATGCCCGGGACATCGAGCCGCTGATCCGACGGGCGCGCGGCGGCGGGCACGAGGTGCTGATGATGCTACCGCTGGAAACCTCCAGCGACGCCAATACCGATCCCGGATCGCAGGCGCTGCGGACGGATCTGAGCGACGAGCAGAACCGCCTGCGCCTGGAGGCGATCAACGACGCGACCGCGCGGCATGTCGGGCTGATCGGCCTGGGCGGCGACCGCTTCCTTGGCGACATTTCGGCCGCGCGACTGCTGTTCGGCGACCTGTCGGAGGACGGCTACCTGTTCGTCGGCTCCGGCGCCAGCCGCGATGAGGGCCTGCTGCGCCAGGCGGAACGCGCCGGCCTGCCGACCGCCTGGGTCGATGTCGAGGTGACCGCGATGCCGAACGCCGAGGCGGTGGCGGCGGCGCTTGCCGAGCTGGAGGCGACGGCGCGCGAGACTGGGCTGGCGGTCGGCGTCGCCGATCCCTTCCCGACGTTCTTCGAGCAGATCGCCGTCTGGGCGGAGAGCCTGCCGGAGCGCGGCGTCGCCCTTGCCCCGGTGTCCTCGGCGGCGCATATCTCCTCTCCATGAGCGAGGAGGACACGACACCGCCACCCCCTGGATACCGGCCCTGCGTGGGCATCCTTCTCCTCAACCGCGAGGGGCTGATCTTCACTGGCGAGCGCCACGAGGTGCCAGGTGCCTGGCAGATGCCTCAGGGTGGCATCGACCCGGATGAGCGGCCGGCGGACGCGGCGAAACGGGAACTGCGGGAGGAGACCGGCATCGACGCCGTCGAGGTGCTCGGCGAGACGCCCGGCTGGCTGACCTACGACTTTCCCTCCACCCTGTCGCGCAAGCTGTGGAAGGGGCGCTATCGCGGCCAGGCGCAGAAATGGTACGCCATGCGCTTTCTCGGCCGGGATGCGGAGATCGACCTCTCCGGCGCGCCGCATGACGGCGTCGACGTGGAGTTCTCCCGCTGGCGCTGGTCGACGCCGGGCGAACTCATCGAGGCGATCATCGACTTCAAGCGCCCGGTCTACCGGCAGGTGCTCGAGGCGTTTCGCCCGCTGCTGGGCACTCCGGCCGACCTCAGCTTGCGGCGGTGATCAGACGCCCGACAAGGCGGTCGAGATCGGTGTCCGCCCCGACCAGGTGACCTGCCACGCCGGCGACCGCGGCCGCCGTCAGATCCCGCTCCGCATCGCCCAGCAGGTGGCTGGCGGCAGTGTCGACCGGGTAGCTTCCGATCAGGTCAAGCAACATGCCCGGCGCGGGCTTGCGGCAGGCGCAGGCCCGCGCATAGACCGGCCGCGCGCCTTCGGGATGGTGCGGACAGTGGCGCCAGGCGTCGACGCGGGCGCCCGCGGCGGCGAGACGCGCCGCCATCCAGGCGTGCAGCCGCAGCACCGCCTCCTCGTCATAGCGGCCGCGGGCGACACCCGACTGGTTGGTGACCACGAAGACCCACCAGCCGGCCCGGTTGGCCCGGGCCACGGCATCGACGATGCCCGGGCGAAAGGCGATGTCCTGGATCCGGTGCGGGTAGCCGTCATCGCGGTTGACCACGCCGTCGCGGTCGAGGAACAGGGCCGGCCGGCGCGTGTTCAAGGAGAAGGGCTCGGTCGTCGCAATCACGGGAGCGGCATCGGCCTCGGAGTGGACAACGCGCATGACATGCGCAAAATCTTGAGTATTCTTAGCAAACTTCATCAATATGGAGTAGGCGCCATGATCATCCGCCGACTCGCGCACATCAATCTCACAACCCCGGCGGAGCAGGAGGCGGCGGTGCTGGCATTCTACGAGCAGAGCCTCGGGCTGAGGCGAAAGCCGAAGCCGGCGAGCCAGCGCCAGAGCGGCGGCTGGTTCGATCTCGGCGACGGGCTGGAACTGCACATCTCGGTCGACGCCATCTCGCTGGCGGAGCAGCGCGGCAATCCGCGCCATGTGGCGCTCTGGGTCGACGGGCTGGCCGATCTGCGCGACCGGCTGGCGGCCGACGGCCATCCGGTGCTGCCCGACCGGCGGCCGCTCGCCGGCATCGAGCGCTTCTTCACCGTCGACCCCGCCGGCAACCGGCTGGAAATCATGGAGCAGGCGGCGTGAGCGCGCCCAAGGTGGCGTCCGCTGCCGCCGCGCTTCGCCGGAGCGTGTTTGCGGCTGCCTGCCTGCTGCTGTCGGGCTGCGGCGGCCTCTTCGACTTCGATTTCGGCGCCGGCGACTTTCTGCCGGAGCTCGGCTTCGGAGGCGCCTGCGAAAGCCGGCTGCGCAATGCCGGGGCGGACTTCCGGCCGATCCCGGACATCCGCGAGGGCTCCTGCCGGGTCGACCAGGCGGTCGAGCTCTACGCCGCCTCGGTGCCGCTCGACCAGCCGGCCACCCTCTCCTGCCCCACCGCGCTCGCCCTGCTGCAGTGGGAGCGCAACGTCATGCAGCCCCTGGCCGAGCGTCATCTGGGATCGCGGGTGGTGGAGATCGACCAGTTCGCCTCCTATTCCTGCCGCGGCCGCTCCTCGGATCCCTCGCGGCTGTCGGAGCATGCCTTCGGCAACGCCATCGACATCGGCGTCTTCACGCTTGCCGACGGACGGCGGGTCAGTGTCACGGAATGGTATGACGGCGGCCAGGAAAGCACCTTCCTGCGCCAGGTGGCGCGTGGCGCCTGCGACATGTTCGCCGTGGTGCTGACGCCGATCTCCGACGCCGCCCACTACAACCACTTCCACCTCGACCTGTCCGACTGGCCGCTCTGCGAGGCCTGAGGCGGCCCCTACAAAGTGGACGCGGGTGTCAGGTGGAGGTGGGCGGGTCGCCCTCACCGCGCCAGCGCCGCTTCAGGGCCTCGGCGAAGCCGCGCGGGTTCTCGAAGGGCGAGGCGTCGCGGGCGGCGCCGCGCAGGGTTTCCGCGCCCTTCTGGGCGTAGGGCCGGGCCCGGTCGACGCCCTGCTGGACCGCGCCCCGCACCTTCTCGCGCATCTCAGGATCGCTGGCGGCCCGGCGCATGGCCATGAAGAGGGCTCGTCGCAACATCATCTCCCGTCAGCTCCAGAGGTCGATCACACCCCGATCATATGGGTATCCGGACGGCGTTGTCATCCGCCCGCCGCTCAGCGCAGGACGACCGGCAGGCCGCCGGCGCGCAGTTCCTCGCGCGTGGGGTACCACATGTCGTGGGGCGGGGTGGCCAGCACGCGGGCGATGAAGGCGGCGGAGGCGCCCTGGCGCGACATCGCCTCGGCCATGAAGCGGATGGCGGGGCTGTTGTCGGCGGCCGGCACCACCCGTTCCGGCACGCCGTCGGCATTGGCGTCGAACTCGATGCGCGGCCGGTGAAAGCCGAGCCTGGCCCCCTGCGGTAGATAGACGGGCTGGCCTTCCAGGAAGATCAGCGTGCAGGCGCTCAGGCACCAGCGCTCGACCTCCGTCGCCAGCCCCTCCCGGCGGACCAGGGCCATCAGCCGCTGGGCGATGGCGAGATCGCCGCCGACGCTGTTCAGCCGCAGCAGCGTCGCATCCGGTGCCCGGGCGATCGCGGAGTTGAGCGCCGGGACGAGCGACGGCTCGAGGATCGCGCCGCGCAGGGTGATGACGCCGCCATCGGCGCTGACCGTCACCTCCGCCTCGCTGACCGTGGTGTTGCCGGTGAGGATGTGCCAGGAGAGCACCAGGGCGGGGTCGTCGCCGCTGCGCACGGTGGCGAAGAGCAGGAAGACGAAGATGAAGCTGAGGCTGCCGCCGGTCGCCATGGGGCCCGCCTCCAGCTTGCGGATGACGCCCCAGGTGAGCGCGATGCCGGCGATCACCAGCACGCCGACGGCGATCCACAGGGTCAGCGCCCAGCTCCAGAGATCCGCCACCTCCGCCCCGCGCAGACGGGCCACGGCGATGAAGATGAGGATCGCGGCGGCGATGAAGACAGCACCGGCGGCGATCGCCGGCGCCCAGCTTCGCCGGGAGGCAGGCGTCGGTGCCGGGGGCGGCGGCGTCGCGCCGGGCGGCGCCCCGCCGGGGCTGCCGTGCAGCGCGCCCCAGGGGCCCGGCCGCGCGGAACCCTCGCCAGGCAGACGGCGCGTCTTGGTCGGCCAGGGGCGTCGCTTCGTCATCTGTCGGCGCTCGCGCGTCGGTGAATGGACCTGGTGGTGATACTAGACCTAGGGTTCAGGAGGGCTTCGTCCAAATCAAGGCGTGCCGCGCGCCGCGCGACAGGTGGCGCGAAGGTCACGAAACGCCTGTGCTGATAAGGAGAATACACCATGGAACTCGGCAAGTTTTCAGTCAGCCTGGCGGTCAAGGACCTCGCCGCCTCGCGCGCCTTCTACGAGAAACTGGGCTTCGGCGTCATCGGCGGCGAGGCCGACCAGGGCTGGCTGATACTGGCCTCCCCCAGCGCCACCATCGGCCTGTTCCAGGGCATGTTCGAGCGGAACATCCTGACCTTCAATCCCGGCTGGGACGCCGAGGGCCGGCCAGGCCGGGATTTCACCGACGTGCGCGAGATCCAGAAGCGCCTGAAGGCGGCGGGCATCCGCTTCGAGAGCGAGGCCGACGAGACGACGACCGGCCCGGCGAGCTTCATGGTCCTCGACCCGGACGGCAACCCGATCCTGGTCGACCAGCATGTGTGAGGGGCGGGGACGTCGCACGGTGCGCCAATCGGCGAGGACGGGTGGCCGGTCCCGAGCCCGCGACGCGTCACTGACCTGACGTATCGCGTCAACCATCTGATTTTATTGTCATTCCCGTGAAAACGGGAAACCAGCTGGCGGTGCCGATCTTGGCGCCGGCAAGGTGTCACGCTGGTGCGGCAACGCGCACCGGACGCAGCCAACCGTCTGATTTTATTGTCATTCCCGTGAAAACGGGAATCCAGCCGGCGGTGCCGATCCTGGCGCCAACATGGATCCCCGCTTTCGCGGGGATGACAAGGAGAAAGGTTCGTGGAGAAGACGGAAGAGAGTGGCGCGGAGATGGCAAGGGGTGGGTTCACCGCGATGACAAGACAGGGACACCGCCGGCCGACCGGGAGCGGTGACCGGCCTACAGGGCCTCGACGCGGGCCTCGGCGATCTTGATCCTGGCCTCGGCCGCGGCGCGGTCGGCGTCGGTCTTGGCGTCCTCGAGATCCTCGCGGGCATCCTTCAGCGCCTGCTCGGCCTTGGCCCTGTCGATGTCGACGACAGGCACGGCCTCCTCGGCCAGGATGGTGCAGCGCTCGGGCGTCACCTCGGCGAAGCCGCCGGCGACGAAGATGCGTTCACCCTCGCCGCCGCGGGTCTCGAACACCTCGATCACGCCGGGGCGCACGGTGGTGATCAGCGGTGCGTGACGCGGCAGCACGCCGATATTGCCCTCCGCGCCCGGCACGATGACCATCGCCACGTCCTTGGAGGCGAGCAGCCGTTCCGGCGAGACAAGTTCGAACGCCGTGGTGTCGGCCATGGGTTTCTGCGTCCTTATGCCCGATTCTCAATAGCCTGGAGCATCACGTCTGCGCCCGTTCGGGCGCACGATGCTCCAGCGGCGACGTCACGCGGCCTCGGCGGCCAGCTTCTTGGCCTTGGCGACCGCGTCCTCGATGGTGCCGACCATGTAGAAGGCCGACTCCGGCAGGTGGTCGTACTCGCCCTCGCAGATCGCCTTGAAGCCCTTGATGGTGTCCTCGACCGAGACGAAGACACCGGGGCTGCCGGTGAACACCTCGGCCACGTGGAAGGGCTGGGACAGGAAGCGCTGGATCTTGCGGGCGCGCGCCACCACCAGCTTGTCCTCCTCCGACAGCTCGTCCATGCCGAGAATGGCGATGATGTCCTGCAGCGACTTGTACTGCTGCAGGATCTGCTGCACCCGGCGGGCGGTGTTGTAGTGCTCCTCGCCGACCACGCGCGGGTCGAGGATGCGGCTCGTGGAGTCGAGCGGGTCGACGGCCGGGTAGATGCCGAGCTCCGAGATCTGGCGCGACAGAACCGTGGTGGCGTCGAGGTGCGAGAAGGAGGTGGCCGGCGCGGGGTCGGTCAGGTCGTCGGCCGGCACGTAGATGGCCTGCACCGAGGTGATCGAGCCCTTCGTCGTCGAGGTGATGCGCTCCTGCAGCGCGCCCATGTCGGTCGACAGGGTTGGCTGGTAGCCCACCGCGGAGGGGATGCGGCCGAGCAGGGCCGAGACCTCGGCGCCGGCCTGGGTGAAGCGGAAGATGTTGTCGACGAAGAACAGCACGTCCTGGCCTTCCTCGTCGCGGAAATACTCCGCCAGGGTCAGGCCGGAGAGGCCGACGCGGGCGCGCGCGCCCGGCGGCTCGTTCATCTGGCCGTAGACCAGGGCCACCTTGGAGCCCTCGGTCGAGCCGTCCTCGGCGATCTTGATGACGCCGCTGTCGATCATCTCGTGATAGAGGTCGTTGCCCTCGCGGGTGCGCTCGCCGACGCCGGCGAAGACCGAGTAGCCGCCATGCGCCTTGGCGACGTTGTTGATCAGCTCCTGGATGGTCACCGTCTTGCCCACGCCGGCGCCGCCGAACAGGCCGATCTTGCCGCCCTTGGCGTAGGGGGCCAGCAGGTCGATGACCTTGATGCCGGTGACCAGCATCTCCGGCTCCGTCGACTGCTCCGACAGGGTCGGGGCGGAGCGGTGGATCGGCATGCGCTCCTTGGTCTTCACCTCGCCCTTCTCGTCGATCGCCTCGCCGATGACGTTGAGGATGCGGCCCAGCGTCTCCGGCCCGACGGGCATGGTGATCGGCCCGCCGGTGTCCGTCACCTCGTGACCGCGCACGAGACCGTCGGTCGAGTCCATGGCGATGGTGCGCACGGTGTTCTCGCCCAGGTGCTGCGCGACCTCCAGGACGAGCTGCTTGTCGTCGAGCTTGGTCGTGAGCGCGTTCATGATCGCCGGCAGGTCGCCGTCGAACTGCACGTCCACCACCGCGCCCGTCACCTGGGTAATCCGGCCGTTCGTGTTGCTGGTTGCCATCTCTTCCACTCTCCTGGGCGGGCCTTCGGTCTCTCCGGACTGGGCGGTCAGACCGCCTCGGCGCCCGAAATGATCTCGATGAGTTCCTTGGTAATGACGGCCTGGCGGGTCCGGTTGTAGACCAGCGTCAGGTTGTTGATCATGTCGCCGGCATTGCGCGTGGCGTTGTCCATCGCGGTCATCCGCGCGCCCTGCTCGGAGGCGGCGGATTCGAGCATCGCCTTGAAGATCTGCACCGCGAGATTGCGCGGGATCAGCTCGGCGATGATCCTCTCCTCCTCCGGCTCGAACTCGTAGACCGCGTTGCCGACGCTGGGCGGCTGCGCCTCCGCGCCGCCCTCGCCGGCGGTGTCCTCAACCGACAGCGGGATCAGCTGCTGGTTGGTGACGATCTGCGAGATCGCCGACTTGAAGCGGTTGTAGATCACCTCGCAGACGTCGAACTCGCCCGCCTCGAAGGCCTGGATCACCTTGGTGGCGACGCCGTCGGCATCGGCGAAGGTGAGCCGGGGACGGCCGACGTCGAGCACGGAGTCCATGATCAGCTGGCCGAGATCGCGCCGCAGGTTGTCGCGGCCCTTGCGGCCGACGCACAACAGCTTGACCTGCTTGCCCTGGTCGCGCAGCTCGCGCACCCGGCGGCGCGTCTCGCGCACGATGGAGGCGTTGAAGCCGCCGCACAGGCCGCGGTCGGCGGTCATCACGACGAGCAGATAGGTGTCCTGCTTGCCGGTGCCGACCATCAGCTTCGGCCCCTGACCGCCCTTCACGCCGGCGGCCACGCTGGCCAGCATGCGCTCCATGCGCTCGGCATAGGGGCGCCCGGCCTCCGCCTGCTCCTGCGCGCGGCGCAGTTTCGAGGCCGCCACCATCTTCATGGCCGACGTGATCTTCTGCGTCGACTTGACGCTGGCGATCCGGTTTCGAAGGTCCTTGAGGCTCGGCATCTCGATCCCTGGCTTGGCCCTTGGTTTCCTGGCCCTTGGATTCCTGGCCCTGGCTTCCCAGGGTCGGGTCCTGCGGCGGCGATTACGCCACGAACACCTTGGCGTAGTCGGCGATGAAGGTGTTCAGCTTCTCCTCGGTGTCGGAGGAAAGCTGCTTCTCGTCGCGGATGGTGGCCAGGATGTCGGTGCCCTTCGAGCGCAGCTCGGTCAGCAGTCCCTGCTCGAACTTGGTCACCGCGCCGACCGGGACCTTGTCGAGGTGGCCGCGCACGCCGGCGAAGATCACCGCGACCTGCTCCTCGACCGCGAGCGGCGCGTATTGCGGCTGCTTCAGCAGCTCGGTCAGGCGCGCGCCGCGGGCCAGCAGGCGCTGGGTGGCGGCATCGAGGTCGGAGGCGAACTGGGCGAAGGCCTCCATCTCGCGGTACTGGGCGAGCTCGAGCTTGATGGTGCCGGCGACCTGCTTCATCGCCTTGATCTGGGCGGCGGAGCCGACGCGGCTGACCGACAGGCCGACATTCACCGCCGGGCGGATGCCGCGGTAGAACAGGCCGGTCTCGAGGAAGATCTGGCCGTCGGTGATGGAGATGACGTTGGTCGGGATATAGGCCGAGACGTCGCCCGCCTGGGTCTCGATGATCGGCAGGGCGGTCAGCGAGCCGGCCCCCTGGTCCTCGTTCAGCTTGGCGGCGCGCTCCAGCAGGCGGCTGTGCAGGTAGAAGACGTCGCCCGGATAGGCCTCGCGGCCCGGCGGACGGCGCAGCAGCAGCGACATCTGGCGATAGGCGACGGCCTGCTTGGAGAGATCGTCGTAGATGATCAGCCCGTGCATGCCGTTGTCGCGGAAATACTCGCCCATGGCGCAGCCGGTATAGGGTGCGAGGAACTGCAGCGGTGCCGGGTCGGAGGCGGTGGCGGCGACGACGATGGAGTATTCCAGCGCGCCGTTGTCCTCCAGCGTCTTGACCAGCTGGGCGACCGTCGAGCGCTTCTGGCCGACCGCGACATAGATGCAGTAGAGCTTCTTCGACTCGTCGTCGGTGTCGTTGACGTTCTTCTGGTTCAGGATGGTGTCGATCGCCACCGCGGTCTTGCCGGTCTGGCGGTCGCCGATGATCAGCTCGCGCTGGCCGCGGCCGATCGGCGTCAGGGCGTCGATCGACTTCAGGCCGGTCTGCATCGGCTCGTGCACCGACTTGCGCGGGATGATGCCGGGCGCCTTGACCTCGACGCGGCTCATCTTGGCGTCGGCGATCGGGCCCTTGCCGTCGATCGGGTTGCCGAGACCGTCGACCACGCGGCCGAGCAGGCCCGGACCCACCGGCACCTCGACGATGGCGCCGGTGCGCTTGACCGTGTCGCCTTCCTTGATCGAGCGGTCCTCGCCGAAGATCACGACGCCGACATTGTCGGTCTCGAGGTTCAGCGCCATGCCCTTGATGCCACCCGGGAACTCGACCATCTCGCCGGCGCGCACATTGTCCAGTCCGTGAACGCGGGCGACGCCGTCACCGACGGAGAGCACCTGGCCGACTTCCGCCACATCGGCTTCGGTCCCGAAATTGGCGATCTGTTCCTTGATGATCGCGGAGATCTCGGCGGCGCGGATTTCCATCAGCCAATCCCTTTCATGGCCAGTTGCATCTTGTTCAATTTGGTGGCGAGGGAGCCGTCGACCATGCGGCTGCCGACCTGCACGATCAGGCCGCCCAGCAGGGACGGGTCCACGGTGATGTCGACGCTGACCTTGGCCCCGACGGCCTTCTTGATCTGGTCCGTCAACGCCTCGACCTGGGCGTCGGAAAGCTTGTGCGCGGCGGTCACCTTGGCGGTCATCTCGCCGCGACGGCGGGCGAGTTCCGCCAGATAGGCGTCGATCATGCCGGGCAGCGCGAAGAGGCGGCGATTGCCGGCGACGACGCCGACGAACTTGACCGTCAGGTCCGCCGCACCGGCCTTCCGCAGCACCGCCGTGATCGCCTTGATCTGGTCCTCGCGGCTCAACAGCGGGCTGCGGGTCAGGGCGCGTAGGTCGGCGCTGTCGGCCAGCGCCTGCTTGATGGCGCGGAGGTCGTCGGCGATCTGGTCGAGGGCCTTCGCCTCATCCGCCAGTTCGAAGAGCGCCAACGCGTAGCGTTGCGCGATTCCTGACGTTGCTGTTTCGCTGGCTGCCACGTCGTTCCTCTATGCGGATGGTGCCGCGGTTCGGTCCCAGAGTCGCGATGGTTCGGCGTACCGGAAAGCCGGCCGGACGGGCCTGCCTGACGGACGCGGAGGCTGGTCGTCGGATCCCGGCGCACATCTCATCCGGAGCGGGAGTGCAGCAGGGGCAGAGGCGCGCGCGAGCCTCCCGCACGCGACCGGGCGGTCATCTATCACAGGGGTATGTGCGGTGCAACCTGTGAAAGCGGTCGCCCCGGCCTGCCCAGGACGTGGAAAACGCCGCGGCGGCGGAATAGACGATTGCCGCCGGGTGTCATGGTATGGCGTTGCCGGCATTCCGCCGGCTGGGCGCGGCGACAGGTGTGGCGGTCGGACATGGCGGCCATGCCAGCCGACCGGCCGCGCGATCGGGGACAGCACACTGGAATGGGGAGAGAGTTCACCATGCGTCAGGGAATGAAGCTATTCGTGGCTGCAGCCGGCCTGGCGGCCGTCGCCGGGTCCGGTGTGGCGCTGGCCCAGCCGATGGACGATCCGGCCGAGGCCGTCGCCTTCCGCGAGGCCAACATGCGCATCTTCGGCGGCGCGCTCCGGGCCTCGGCCATGCTGGTGCGCAACGAGGGCGGCACGGTGGAGGCGGCGCAGGCGGCCACCGCGGCGGCGGCGCAGGTCGCGCCCTTCATCCTGCGGCTGTTCCCGGAGGGAACCGAGCAGGGCGTGGGCGAGAGCGACGCCCTGCCGGCGATCTGGGAGAACTGGGACGATTTCTCCGAGGGCGCCAACGCGGCGTCGGAGGCCATCGCGGCCCTTGCCGATGCGGCGGAGAGCGGCGATGTGGCCGCCATCGGCGCGGCGCTGGGTGCCGCCGGCCAGACCTGCGGGGCCTGTCACGAGACCTATCGGGCGGAGAACTGACCCGGCGGCCCGGCGGACACCCGGCCGGGCGGACGGACCATACGGAGATTTCGACGTGGCGAGCGGGCGGCCTGCCCCTCGCCACGTCGCCGTTTCGGTGACAGGATGGCCCGCCGCAGCGACGATCCCGATCCCGGGACAAACCCGTCCAAGTCGACGAGGAGTGAAGCACGATGGCCTGGAAGCGCGTTCTCGGTGTCGGCGTGATCGTCGTGCTTGTCGCGGCGGCCGGCGGCTACGTCGCGCTGAGTTCCCATGCGCCGGCCGTCCTGGCTCCGGCCGAGACCGCCGCGGCCGCGGCGGAGGCGGCGGGCCAGTGGGGCGCGGAGGGCGCCACGCTCGACGGCACCCCGGACAGCGCGACGCCGGGCGGGACGGCGGAGGAACGCGGCGCCTACGTCTTCACCGCGGCCGGCTGCGGCTCCTGTCACACGGCCGAGGAGGACGCGCCCCTGGCCGGCGGCGTGGCCATCGACTCCCCCTTCGGCACATTCTACGGCCCCAACATCACGCCGCATGAGGAGGCCGGCATCGGCGGCT